>Ga0233365_1000140_pt1 | contig 37355 bp, 44 predicted proteins | sample ElkDunMinimDraft_27_FD_191535 | JGI IMG/M metagenome (GOLD analysis project Ga0233365, IMG submission 191535) | Fecal eukaryotic communites from dung pellets of Tule Elk in California, USA - Elk Dung C36 | ecosystem: Host-associated > Mammals > Digestive system > Large intestine > Fecal | place...
TAATGCTGCATATTTTTTTTTCTAAATGTACATCAAGATACATTTGTTTGGCTAACTTGTTTGTAAACTAGATTGATTAGTTGTTAGCTTTCTTGTACCTATGTAAAAACATGTGCTTAAAATTGCCGTGGCAGTAAGTATTCCAACCACAGAAACCGTGTAGTTGGTATCAAGGTTATTTATCGCAACAGCACTTAATCCCCATGCGCCTGCTAGTCCAAAAGCAACTGCTCTGTACTTCCAGCTAAGCAGTATGTTAATAAAACCGGCAATAATAATTAGTAAAATTGTCCATAATTCATCTTCTAGGGTGTGTTTCCAACCTAACTTTACCAGAAATGCTGCTGCATTTGCAATCATGGCAACGCACACCCATCCGCCATAAAGGGTAAATGGTGTGGTAGTAATTAATTTTGTTAATGTGGTAGGTTCTTTTTTAGGTGTAATTCTTGTAAGCATGGTTGTTAAAACATAAAGTAAAACAATCATTAAAATTAGGCATATGCCAATTAAATCGTGAAGCCAAAAATAAATCCAGAAGCAATTTATTAAACTGGTAACTGCAAACAACAAACCTACTTTCTTAATAATTGTTGCGTTACTGTCATTATTCTTTAACAGGTAAAAGCAGTAAATAAAGTGTATCGTAAGTAAAAAATAAATAATTCCCCATATACCAAAAGCATAGTCAGCAGGTGTAAACATATTTTCATATCGGTCAGAAACAGTTTTAACCGTATTGCCGTTAATTATTCTTGTGTTAAAAAAATAATTTACAAATACAGTGGCAACGAGCGAGGTAAAATTTATGTAGAGTATAGTTGATCTTTGCATTGTATAATTTTGTTCTTGTAAGCTGGATAACTTTTAATTTATTTATGAAATTATTTAAATAGTTAATGGTTAAAATAGTTGTAAAAATGTAACAGGCAGTGTACGCTACTTTTCTTCTTCTGTTAAACTGTATTCGCGCTGTGCTTTAAAGCTTATAGCTTCGTCTAACAATTTTTCTACGCTATTACTTTTATTGTATATTGGAATATGGAATTCGTTAAGTTTGTTAAGCAGATTAATCAGCTGCATTTTTTCTCTTTCGCTTAAATCGCCACATACTATTTTAGTAGCTTCACGAATTTTGTCCATTTGCTGTTCTAATACTTCAATTCCGTGATTAGTAATTTTTATGATCTTGGTACGTTTATCGGTGCTCGAATCTTGCTGAACAACCCATCCGTTATTTATCAAGCGACTTATTATTAAAATACCGGCAGATTTCTCATGTACATTTTTTTTGATGAGATCCATCTTGGTCATTTCTCCAAACGCTTTAAGATTGATAAGGTAGATGAAATCTTCTTGGGTAGAGAATGCAGATCCCGCAATGGCTGCACGTGAATAGCTCTTTGCAAACCTGCTCATGTGAACCAGCAAGGTGCTTATTACGCTTTCAGGGCTTCTTCCCTTGTCTTTGCCTTCCCATTCTGGAATATCTATGTTAGCTGATTTTGCTTGATTATCAGCTATCCATCTTTTAAACCCGGCAACAGTATCGGGATAATCGTTGTTTATGTTTGCAAATTCAAACTGTTCCACTAGATCTACTGTCTTTTTTACCAGTCCGTACTTCATAAGATTAGTTACAAAAAGTTCACAAATATATTATAATTGTTAATCAGTGGCTTAAAATTTTGTTTAAAATCTAAAGGAAAATTAATGAACACAAAAATGCTTTCTATATGGAAAACGGTAACTACAGTCATTTATTTTGCTAAAAACATACATTAAATTCGTTTTACAAATCATTCGTTTTTAGGTTACAAATTTATAAAAAAATTAAATTATAGTGTATTTGTATAGCTTTGTTTGTAGTTAAATACATATTGTGGAGATTTATTTTTATTTATACAAATAAAATACTATAAAAGTAGATATAATAAGCAGTTATAAGTTAAAGGTGCTGTTATTCGGTATTGTTTAGCTCTGCATCATACAATGTTCCGTCAATATTATACTGGTAATTAAACTGGCGCTGTAACGAATCAGATTTAATTATTACCTCATAATGTATGTTTGTAAAATTGCTTGATTGTGGCGGACGTACCGCCAGTTGATATAGTTTTAAATCGCTTACATCAATCTTGTCTCTGATATCTTTCTTCGCATCTTTGACTATTTTAGATAGGGTATAGGTATCAATTTTTTCATCTAACTTAAACAAAAAATCTTCAGGTTTATTATTTAATAACGCCTTTAAAGGTTGTTTATACATTTCTTTCCATATACCGTTTGCATAAACAAAACAATTGGCTTCTAAATGTAACGCGTTATTAGAATGAAGCACACTCACAACAGTTCCTTGTGCAGTTTCGGTAACTGTTAAACCTGCAAAATAACTCATAATTCCAAACTTGTCATTCACTTCTCTTTTAACAGCGTCAAAATATTCTTCAGATGCGTCCTCTTGCTTGCTGTTACAAGAAATCATAAATACTAAAGCAAAAACAACAAAAAATTTCTTCATAGTTTACCCTGTGGTTAATTTTATGCAAAATTCTTACCAACAAATAAATAGTATATAACAATTATATTAATTAATCAATAAACAAATATATATTAGTTGGCTTATATGTCGGTTGTCGCCGCTTTCTCTTCAAGAATAAATTTTCTGTAGTAATAGTCAAAAAGCTCGTTAATTATTTTTTTGTGGTGCGGATCTGTAGTTAAGCTGCATTGCTCTATTTCGCTTTCACATGTACTGCTGTAATAATAACTTACCTCATTATTAATAACAGCTAGGAAAGCATATTCAGGGTGGCTAGACCACTTTATGTACGAAGGTTTATTACAGTTTGAAATGCTTGATGAATGTGCTGCCTGCGGTTCACTAATATGCCAGCTGATTAAGGATCCGATACCGTATTTAAATTGATGAGAATAATCAGCAGCCGATCTGATGTTTCTATTGGAACAGTGATTAAAAAATTCTTGTACCTTTTGTAGTGTTGGTGGATTTTCTACCAGTTCTTTTGTTGCGCTCTTCTCAATAAAGTTTTTTATAAACTGCATAACTAACTATTTTAACTTATGGTTAAATTGTGTCTCAAACGCTTGTAAAAAGTGCTATTAAAAGTTCATTCAAACTTTTCCTAATTATTTAAGATTGTTAAACGTCCGATACTTATAACGGACGTTCTAATCAAAAATAACAAATAAAATACTTTCAACATTTTATCAAATACAATTCAAATGCCTTTTTTTGTATTGCTTAACAATTAATACAATTTATTGTAGCACTGAATTTTAACTTTTATGAACTTTTGTTATCATAAAAGAGTAATTGGTTAAAATTTCTACAAAATGTCCATATTCGCAATAGTATAATTGTGTATTAATATTTTTATTACAGCTTTTTAAAGATATAAATAAACTAAATTAATTATTGTTGTAACATTTTTCTAAAATAAGATATGCTGTTTATGTGTTTTACACCATAGTCTTGTAGCATATTTACTTGAGCAGTATTACGCAAAAAATAGGATGTTAATGATACTAAATTTGAATACCTGAAAGGAATTTTTGCATCGTTTTTGTTTATACCAAAGCAAGTTTAATCATAAAAATATATTGCTATGGACAGATTAGAAATGGAAGGAAAGTGGAACCGAGTTAAAGGAGCTGTAAAACAAAAATACGGTGAATGGTTTGATGATGATAAAGCCTTTGCAGAAGGAAAATACGAAGAAATGTTAGGTAAAATGCAGGAAAAATCTGGTAGAACGCGCGAAGATATCGAGCGTGAAATTAGAGATTGGGACGAGCGTTCTATCTAAATTCTAAATTTATTTACAGTAGACAACAGTACTGATATACCACCCTTAACGGGTGGTTTTTTTCATTGAGATATTCACACTTGTATTGAATATGAGCTGACTAATTTACTTTAACACGTACAATTGTCTTTTAAATCAGAAATCAGTTTGAAATTCGCATTTTGTTTTTCAATGATGTCTTGATAATTATCAAAATCAGCTATGCTTCTATGTACTTCAGAATATTTCACGGCTTTTACATTCTTCAAAAAAACAACAAGATTAATGTTATCTAATCTTTCAATTGAAGTACTGACATCTGATAAATTAATATCTTTCTCTTTCTCTATTTTTTCAATATTTGAATAGGGATTAAGTATTATTACGGAGTCCCAATCAAAATCATTGTAATTGGATAGGTTTAATTCTTTAATATCCTGTAGTTCTGAAACAATTTTACTTTCAATCGATTTGTCATTCAAAGAGCATGAGAATAAAAGCATTGATAAAAGTAGTATGGTGAATATTCTTTTCATTTTAAGGTTTTTGGAAAACTTATGAAGTAGCAATATACTTTATTTGAATAAAATACTATTTTACGAATTATAGGAAGATTAAACGGAATGTATTACATATTATTAAAAACCAAATAGAACAAATTTTGAAGACAGCTGTTTTTTAATGTTCGTTTGAATATTCAAAATTAGGCAATAGCCATTCTTAGGATTATTCACAGTCAACCGCCGTTAATACATCTTGGCCTTCTGCGTTTGGTATCATCTTAAAACCATTATTCAGCATATCGTTTATGTTTTTTCTTCCATTAAGGTGCCACAATATATGTCCATATTCGCAACGGCTCAAATGCTTTGCCTCAAGTTCTTTATTCAACAGTCCTTTAAGCTCTTCCCAATATTTTTTAGGAGCATGAACGATCAGTATATACGGGTTGAATTCCTCGTCAAGCATCCCCTTATAATATTTTTTTATTCTGCTTAATGACGGAAAGCCATACTGGTTGGTCATCTCAATAATTCGTTGGGTATTCAGTTCGTCAATCGGCAGCAGGTACTCTTTGTTTATTCTCTTTGCCAGATCGTCCGATTTAAACTTTTTGAATTTCAAATAGGAACGCATTTCTTCCTGAGGAAGCCTTTCAATACTGTCTGTAACAGCTTTGTTGTAGGTTTTAAATAGGGTGTATTCCCGTAATGCCTGATCCGTATCATACATAAAAGTCAGTTCTTCAACAATAACATCTATGTCTCTTTCAAAATTTATGTCTTTTTGTTGTTTCGTAACTTGCTCGCTGAAGCTGTTCGTAATGGAAAATAGAGCTATTGTTAGCAGTATCAGTATTTTTTTAGTCATGAGATGGCTTTTTAAGCAGGCATTTATAATCCAAGCTGTTTAATAATTTCTTCCACTTTTTTTTCCGTAGAAGCAAGTTTCTCTTTGCAGAAAACAATCAGTTTCGATGCGCGTTCTACCTTTTCAGCCAGTGCGTCTATACCAATGCGGTCGTTTCTTAAATCATCAAGAATCTGTTCTAATTCTTGTTCTGCTTTTTCGTATGTAAGTCCTTCCATGTGGGTGTATCTTCTATTTTAGCGTTAACTGTTCGGTCGTAAAGTTCAATTTCTATAAAATCTCCTTTTTCAAGCATAGTGGTATGTTTTACAATTACCTCTTCTTTCCTTACAAGTGCGTAGCCTTTTTTTAATAGTGCTTCAGGATGGTAAAGGTTCGGATAATGTTCCCAATCGTCAAGTTTGCTATTTGCCTGTCTAAGTTTCATTTTTGTAAGGTAGTGCAGTTGCTCCGTCTTTTGCTTTAACGGTGTTCTGGCTTCGCGCACTATATAGCTGCTGTATAACTGTAGTTGTTCCGCTTGTTCATTCCTTATCTGTAAGGCTTGTTGTGTTTGTTTTTTTGGCAGCATACTCAGCTGTTGTAAAGCTTTGTCCAACAGTGAATGTGCCTGTACCTGTTCTTCATTTACCATAGTAAGTATACGGTTGGTAAGGGTGTGCAGGGTTCCGCGCTCCATTCGGGTCAGAGCTATACTAAGTGCAGCAAATTCAGTAATATGGTGTTTCATATCTTTACTCAGCTGCTGCAGTTTTCGCTCGTATGTTTGCCTTATGCCTAGATACAAAAGCTGTATGTGGTTTTCAAATTCAACAGTACGTTCTACTATAAACGCCCCTGCGGCACTGGGTGTTTTCAACGCGGTATGTCCTGTAAGGTCTGCAATGCTGGTATCGGTTTCATGACCAATACCGGTAATAACGGGTAGGGGGCAGCTGCCTATTGCTTTTGCCAGTTCGTAATCGTTAAATGCCTCCAGGTCAAATTTCGATCCGCCGCCGCGCAGCAGTATTACTGCATCAAAATCCCCGTAGGGTATTTTCCCAAGCTGCTCGGCTATTTCTTTTGCAGCGGTATCTCCCTGTACCTTTGCCGGAAAGTTTTCTATATGGTAATCATATCCATAGGAGTTTTTTTTCAGCTGGTTCAGAAAATCTTCATACCCCGATGTGTTGGGCGATGCTACAAGTGCAATTCGCTGAATCACTTTTGGCAGTTTGTGTTGTTTGTTTTTTTCTAAAATACCTTCCTTCAGCAGTTGTTCCAGTACCGCCTTCTTTTTGCGTTCCAATGCGCCAAGGTTGTAGGTTACGTCCACTTTCGTAATAACGAACGATAACCCGTAAACGGTATGGAAAACGGCTTTGCAGTAGCACATAATTTCGCTTCCCGGTTTAATGATCTGCTCAAAATCCGTTCCCAGCTCTTCTTTCAGATATGTTGCTGTATAGTTCCATATCTGGGCGGTACTTTTGGCAAGAATGGTTCCGTCTTTTGTTTCTACCAAATCCAGATAGTAGTGTCCGTTCCGGTCGCTTTTTACATGCATCAGTTCTGCCTTCATCCAAAAATATACCTCGTTCATACGCTCGTCAAACACTTGTTTGATGCGGTTCATGATAACCGATAGGGAATAGGCTTTTTCTGTAATCACAGTTTTTCTTTAATTGTTCAATAAAGATAAAAAAAGCAAGGATATAAAATCAAAAGTTTTTTGCGTTAATATTTTTATCATTTGGCGGTAAATAAAAAAAGAGGTTGCAGTATAATACTTGCAACCTCTTAATAACCAAAAAAAACACTTATGAAGTACAAAGGTATTTATTTTTATATGCATGCATATAAAATTTTGTTTTTTTTAACTACTTATTAAATGTTTCCATCTCATCTCTTGCCAAACTGCCCGGTTTTTCCCTAACTGAATACTGTCATTCCAGACTTGTCACCGAATCTGTAACATGTAAGACCCAAACAGCCGTCAGTATATTAATTTTCCGTATTAATTTATGTTTAGAAAGCTAAAAATTGGTAGCATTTTAAATCGTCTGATCATTATTTTGTGACAAATTTTTAGCGGTGGCATTTCTAAAAACAAACAAACTTATTTTAAGTTTCTCAAAACAATTCTTCTGCCAGTTCAAAGTTCACTGCAGCACCCGCCATGCTTCCGGCAGAAACGGCGTATGCTATCGAACGCATAGGAGTAGTGCAGTCTCCACATGCAAAAATTCCGGGTACGCTTGTCCGTCGTGCCTTATCAACAAGAATATAGCCAGCTTCGGTAAGTGCGCAACCCATCTGTCTCGGTATATCACACGACTGCTCTAAATCAGGAACGGCATAAACAGCGGTAAAATCTTCTGCGGTGCCGTCTGCAAACACCAAAGCATGGACATGTCCGTTTTGATGCGCTATTCTTAATACTTGTTTTTGCGTAACCGCTATACCATTTGACTCGAACCTGATGCGCTGATCTTCCGAAAACTCAGGTACTCCCTTAGTAATTATAGAAATCTGACCTGTAATATTGTGCGCAAGTACTGCAATTTGGAATCCTTTAGCTCCGTTTACTAATACGGCTGTTTTTTGTCCTCTTAATTCGTACCCATGGCAATAAGGACAGTGAATAACGGAGATACCCCAACATTCTCGAAAGCCTTTGATATCCGGAAAAATATCACGTACACCTGTTGCAAATATTAATTTTCTAGCAAAATAACTGTCACCATGCAAAGTTTGAACGTTGAAACCCTTTCCGTTTTCTTCAGCTAAAACTACTGTATCAGTTTTGGTTTGGACCGTTGGGTAGTGAAGAAGCACTTTTTTTGCCTTTGCTAAAATAACTTCAGGGGAGTCGCCGTCATGAGTAAAAAAATTGTTAGATTGAGTTGCTGTGCGGTTACATGGCCTATCATTATCTATTACCAACACTTTTCTGCTAAAGCGCGCGAGTGCTATTGCAGCAGAAAGCCCGGAATAACTGCCGCCAATAATGATTGTATCAAAATCTTTATCCATAAATTATTTAATTAAATCTGTATGGTACGGGTCATCCGCGTTCTTTGCAGATGTGATGTAGACCACAAAAAATATACCTAAAGTGTAGTATATTAATTATTGAAATAGACTAACGTAAATGGCGCGACTCTTAAAACATTAAAAGAGATGAAAGTATAACTAAACACTCTGACTGATAATGTAAAATAAACCTGTTAAACACCTTACTTCAATGACTGAATGTACCACGATTATTCCAGTGAATTTGCATAGTAGGTCACGATGCTTATAAGTTTACATAATAAAGGCCGTTAAGTAATATTATTCAGATTCAGGTGTTCAGTATATTGAATCTGGGTAAGCCGCGTGTACTTTAATACTTGATATCGTTTAAGATCTTCTACTTCTTCTTCTGTAAACCTATCTTTTGAATCATAGAGAAAAGAATGAATCATATAGCCGTTGTCAAGACCATTTCTTTCGTAAGCCTGAATTATGAAGTATCCGTGATTAACTAAATCTGGCAATTTCAGTTTTTCCAAAGGTTCAAAAATCAGATCTTCATCTATCTTGTAAATAATGTTCATTTTAAGTCATTTTTAATTTACTTAAATATACTGATTAATTTGGAATGTGTGAAACGGATCCTGTCGCTTTTTCCATGAATTGTCACTTGAAGAAAAGTTTGTTACTTCTGAGCAAAGATCTAACGTACAGATTTTATACCTTTCTGACGAGCTAGGCATTACCGTTAATAGCATAAAGAAAACCAATTTAAAGAAGTTCCGCTAGTATGCTATTAGGATTATATCCACCTGGTTATAAACAAAATAAGTCGGAACTTATATTAATAGTAACATTACGATTTTATTTTTATTAATTTCCATAAGTGCTCCCTTGTTCGTCCTGACAGTATAACAACCCTTATCGATTATTTGAACCTTTTTCTAATAAAGTTATAAACTGTGGATGCCTTTTTTAAACTTGTAATTTTCTTGTAGCTTAAATTTTTTCTACGACTTTTCGTCTGGAAATAAGAAAAAATCATTCCGGTTTACTGCTAAAACCTATAATAAGTTAGTAACCGTTTTTCTTTTTGCAGTTAAATCATTATTTTTAATAATCATTATTCATGATTCATGAGGAAAGGGCATGTATATGGCTCTGTAAAAAAAACATCCTAAAGCACTGTGTCTCTTCCATGTTATCCTCGAATCATTAAATGCTTTTGGCAGTTGTTCAATTTGAAATTGGAGTTTTATGAACGAAGAACTTATACGCATCTCTGCATCCCTACCTTCTTGGTTATGGAATTTAGCCATTATACTTTTCTCAATACTGTTAGGTATTATTATTAAAATAATACTTATACCGCTAGTAAGTAAGGTAGCTATGGCACAAGCGTCATATTCCTTGTTCCATTCATTCATCCGACGATTTAACAGACTGCTCAGCGTCCTTATTCCCCTGCTTGTTTTTAACAGTTTAATACCAATCACCCGTTTTGGTGAACAAACGCTGTTGCTTGCCGGTAAAATAACTGAAATACTGCTTATTAGCTGCTTTGCTTTGGTTTTTATAAAATCGATCAGTGTATTGGAAGACTACCTGTACCACCGTTTCAACATCAATAAGGAGAATAATCTGCGCGAGCGAAAGATCCAGACGCAGATTGTATTTATACGTAAGCTGCTTGTTGCGCTCATCATTGTGTTTTCAACTGCGATCATTCTTCTTAGTTTTGAAAATATGCGAAAAATTGGTGCAGGGCTGCTCACAGGTGTTGGTGTGGGTGGTATCATCATTGGTTTTGCAGCGCAGAAATCTTTAGGTAACCTGCTTGCCGGTTTTCAGATAGCCTTTACACAACCCATACGTTTAGACGACGTACTGATTGTGGAAGGTGAATGGGGAAAAGTAGAGGAAATTAACCTTACATACGTGGTGGTAAATATATGGGATAAGCGCAGGCTGGTGTTGCCTATACAGTATTTCATAGAAAAACCGTTCCAAAACTGGACGCGCACCACAGCAGAGATACTTGGTACCGTTTTTATCTATACTGATTTTACTGTACCGGTGGATAAGTTGCGTCAAAAACTAACGGAATTGCTCAGTGTCCATCCGCTTTGGGACGGGCAGGTAGCCGTTTTACAGGTTACCGATTTAAAGGAAGAAACAATGGAAATCCGCTGCTTGATGAGTTCCCGGAATGCGGGTCAGGCATTTGACCTCCGCTGTGATATCCGGGAGCAGATGATCGAATACATCCGTATAAATTTTAATGAAAGTCTGTCAAAGACACGGGTAGAGTTTAGTAAAAAAGAAAACGAAAACTGTAAATAAAAAATACGGCAGTCTGCGGTAATTGGCATAGAATTTTCATTGAATTGTAGTATAAAAAGAGACTAATTAGCCAAATTGCCCTAATTTACTTTACTCGCATCACGGCTTATAAGTAATGAAAAAGATATTATGAGAAGATTTGTAATGGGTGATATTCACGGTGCTTACCCGGCACTCTTACAGTGCCTGACACGTTCGGGTTTTAACTATGAAGCAGATTTGCTTATACAGCTTGGTGACATTGTAGACGGATATGACGAATCATACTGCTGCGTTGAGGAACTGCTTAAGATAAACAACCTTATCTGCATAAAGGGAAATCACGATGTTTGGTTTTTGGAATTTATACAAACCGGGCAACATCCTAAGTTCTGGGGACACGGTGGAGAAGCAACACAACTATCTTACAAAAGAAAGACAAGTAGGCGGACAGCTATACATTATCCCAAAAGTTTCGGCATCGACTTGTTGCCACAGGATATACCTCAATCACACCGCAACTTTTTTTTAAATCAGAAAAGCTACCATATAACGGAAGATAACTGTTTATTTGTTCATGCCGGATTTAAACCTTACCTGACATTGCAACAGCAGGGAGACAACCTTTATAACGACAGAAGTTTTTGGGAGGAAATAAATAAGTACAGAGACGGTGTTATTCCCGAAAAATTTAAGGTAATGCAACCTTACCTACAAATATATATTGGTCATTCGCCTACTACAAAGTCTGGAACGGATCAGCCTATACATATTCTCAACATTACGAATATGGACACAGGAGCAGCAAAAGGAAATAACCGCCGAATCACGATTATGGATTTAGACAGTAAGGAATACTGGCAGTCGGATCAGGTAGATCATATTTTGTACCATAGGTAATGAATCACGACTTCATACTGTTGATAATTTTGTGATGATACAAATTAAATTACAGTGCGTATATCTATTTAGCAAAGGTGTCTGACACTGCTGAAGCATGAAATAAATTAAAAGAAATTAAATAACGAACAATAATCTAATATGAATGAAATTCTAACAAAAAGTAAAAGTGCAGTTGTTGTAATGAGTCTGATTTTCGCCCTTGTGCTACTAGTATGTCTGGCGCTGCTTACATATGATGCTGTTAAAATCAGCGACATCAGTGACTTTACTGTCATCATGTCAAATTTTTTAATCCCTTTCCTTTTATTTTCTATATTGTTAATCTCCTCTATAGCTGTTTATGTTCTCAAAGAAGCAAGCGAAGTTTTTAAAAAGCAGTTTTCAGATGCAACCCAAAACAAATCCACAGAAAGCTGTCTCGAAAACCTCAAGTATCAGATCAGTATTTTAAACGCAGATATAGCGAACTTCACTTTTGTATTTGAAAAAGAGGGTAGTAAAACCGACATTGATGAGGAGTACAGGAGCTGCCATTATAATGGAGTTCAAGGGCTGTGCTGCTTTTTATCAGACTATTATGCAGACGCAGTAAATAGCAAAAAGAATATTATAGGTAGGGCATACGTCGCCCAACAATCCAACTATTTGCTGGCTGCGAGTGTCTTGACGCATTTTTTGTACCTCTACAATATTGTTTTAAACAAGGATAATGAGAGCGAAGAGCTAAAAAGTATTCAGGAGCTGCTGGATTACTTCTATAGAAGTAAATTGGAAAATGCCGTGAATATAATAACTAACAGTGGGAGAGTAGGTACTTTGGAAAAAAATGCAGACCTAATCAAGGTAATTTATAGGTAAGAAATTTCTGGAAATGTTCAAAACTTACTATGTAATAATGTGTTCATTTCCTAATTTTAAATGCTAAATGAGGGTGCATTCAAAAGTGTTTTAACAATTTCGAAATACATTACATTTTTCTCTCTGAAAATGACCGTCCAAGTAAAAACTATATATGTGATAGTGCAACCGATTCGCATGCCACCCTCAAGATCGAAGGGTCACTGACCTGCAGCTTTTTATTTTATACATTCGTTTGCTCTTGATAATTACTTTTAAACGAATAATAATATTATATATATAATTTACTCATTTTGTATAATTTAGCAGCATTCTGATTACTTGCTCTAATAATTAACGCTATAATTACGGAAAATAATTACATACTTTTAAGTTGTCTGACTACAACATTCAAATACTAATAATGAAAATAAGAACTTAAACACCCATTGGGTATTTCCACCTTCAGGCACTCTGCATTCGCGTTAAAAGGAATGTTCATACAGTTGATAGAATTGCAGCCAAACTTTAATAATAACTTCATTTTTCGTTAACAAGACTATCATGGCTTGCTGTTTGAATTACATTCACTGAACTTCAGATTTAAAATTGTGATGAAGCGATTTTATATTCAAGGTTTTAAAACCTTATTTACCAAAATCATAAAATATGTTTAGAGGAAAGAGTACTGTAAATAAAACACTTATAGCTATAATCCTGATTATATTGGGAGGTGCTGCCTTACTTCTGTATTCGTACGGTCTGTAAGCTATTATTGTAAATAATGTGAAAACGGGGCCGACATAGGCACAGACTGAAAGAAGCCAACTAAACAATAAACCTTTGTATTCCATAGGTTATCAAAGGTATATGTTGTAAATTAATGATGTAATTGATAATAGCAATTTTTATGTCTTATGAACTTTCACAGCAGCTGAAATCCGACGGTTTCAGTATAAATACATTGGCGGCTGTTATACACAGGAACAATGGTAGACGTTCATTCAATACAATGGAATATTATTGTATTTATATCGTTTTTACTAATACAACCGTAGTTGTAGAAGATGTCGAATATGATATCGAAGGGCCTGCCCTTGCTTTCATAGGACCTTCCACTAATATCTTATACAAACAAAGTGCCGAAGAAGACAGTAACTATGTGGTTGCTTTCTCATCTGCCTTTTATGATAGATCTGCAAGCGACAGTCTGTTTCTCAACTCGGAGCTTTTCTATAATGACAGTCAAAAGATTTTTATTGCACCAACTATCGCAACGGCTTACGATATTAAAAAGTTTGCCGTAGACCGCCTGGCGCTTTATGAGTCAGCAGAGAAGGGTCTTTACGTGTCAATTGCGCACAATACCATCGAAGCACTGATACTTTCTGGTATGCTTTATATTTCTAAATCCAGTGTGGGTAATACGGCCGATAACTTTTCGCACATCGATACGGTTAATAAGTTCAGGGTACTTATGAATAAAGATTACAGGTTGAACAAAACGGTAAAATATTATGCCGATCAACTCCATGTAACACCTAGGCGATTGACAGAAATGACCGAAAAGGTTTCTGGTAAAACGCCTAAGCAGCTCATTACCGAAAAAGTGGTTCAAGAGAGTTTAAGGCTCCTTAGACACAGTAAATTTACCATTACGCAGATCGCTTACGAAATGGAATTTAACGATGAAGCCAACTTCTCAAATTTTATAAAGAAAAATCTTGGCCAGACTCCCCGTGAATTACGGGCAAAAACAGGTGTTTTAAAGAACAGGCAGAATTAGAAATTAAATTTATATATCTAACTAAGCTTATCCAGATGCATTTCATAACCGCAATCTCCCGGCACTTTCTGGTAACACTCCACAAAGATCATTTTTGTAAAATTTTAAATTATGTAAAGCTGCTGGCAGGATAGTTGTAGTCAGTATAACAAAAAAAGTTATGAATTCATGTCTGCAAAAAGATATTCAGAAAGCTGATGAACAGGAAATTTTTCTGAGCGATGTAATCAGTGGACTACATCAGAAACCCAAAAAACTTTATTCAAAATACTTTTATGATGATAAAGGCGACAGTCTTTTTCAAAAGATCATGGAAATGCCTGAATATTACCTCACAGATTGTGAGTTGGATATTTTCAAAAATAAAACGGCAGAACTTCTTGCGAATATAGTATTGGACGGAAGTCCCTTTGATCTGATCGAATTGGGTGCCGGTGATGCGCTCAAGTCTGCACATCTTTTAACATTAATGGCAGAAAATAAAATAGATTTCACTTATATGCCTGTAGATATATCCGGCAACATACTCTCTGTATTAGAAAGAAATTTAAGAAAACAGATTCCTTCACTGGATATTCAATTACTTCAGGGCGATTATTTTTAAGATGTTGCACAAAGCAATGCATGCATCCGAACGAAGAAAGGTGGTGCTTTTTCTGGGTGGTAACATTGGAAATATGGAGGTGGAAGAATCGTATAAATTTTGTACCGAACTGCATAACAATCTTAAGAAGGGCGACCTGCTTATTACAGGTTTCGATTTTAAGAAAAACCCGCATACAATCTTAAAAGCCTATAACGATCCTAAAGGTATAACAGCATCCTTTAACCTCAATCTGCTGGCTCGTATAAATCGGGAACTCGGTGCTGATTTCGATATTGCAAATTTTCAACACTATCAAACCTACAATCCGGTATCCGGTGCATGCCAAAGTTATCTTTTCAGTTTAAAGGAACAAACGGTAAGTATCGGTGAGCACAGGTTCATATTTAATGAAAATGAATTTATCTACATGGAAATTTCTCAAAAGTACAGTCAGAAAGATATTGACAGGCTTGCATCAGAATCTGGTTTCCGCATCATCAGCCAGATACCCGATTCCAAGAATTGGTTTGTAGATTCAGTATGGCAGGTTGTATAAAATAGTTTATATATGAAGAACGATCTTATTATCAATACCACCAATACCGCAGCCGAAGTTTTGGCGCAGCAGTATTCCGAAGTTCGCAGGCACACTGTCGAAATCTGTAAACCGCTTGCAACGGAAGATTATGTTGTACAGCCTGTTGCCGATATAAGTCCCCCAAAATGGCATTTGGGGCATACCACATGGTTTTTCGAAACATTTATTTTGCAGCCTAATCTCCCGGATTACAAGGTATTCAATCCGCAGTTTAATTTTGTTTTCAACAGTTATTACGAAACGGTAGGGGCAAGAGTTATACGCACCGACCGTGGAAATCTCAGCAGGCCTTCGGTGTCCCAGGTGTATGAATACAGAAAGTATGTAGATGAAGAAATGCAACGTTACCTGCTAGGTAGTTCATATGCACTTTCGGTACAGTCATTAATCCTGTTGGGACTTAATCACGAACAGCAGCATCAGGAACTCTTGCTTACAGACATAAAATATATATTGGGACACAATCCGCTTTTTCCCGCCTACAAAGAGAATATCCAAGCAAAGAAAACTGTTACCGCTAAGTTGAATATGATTCGTATGCAGGAAGGAGTGTACGAAATAGGTTTTCAAGGTTCGGATTTCCGTTTTGATAACGAACTGGGTAGACACAAGGTTTATTTGAACAATTTCGAAATTGCCGCCAGTTTGGTTACTAACAGCGAATACCTGCAGTTCATGGAAGAAGGCGGCTACAACGATTTCAGGTATTGGCATTCAGAAGGTTGGGAATGGGTGAAACAACAGCAATTAAATGCACCAATGTATTGGTATTTCATAGACGGTAAATGGCTGCATTATACCTTTTCAGGACTGAAACAAATAGATTGGAATGATGCTGTTTGCCATGTAAATTTTTTCGAGGCGGCTGCATTCGCAGCATGGAAGGCAATGCGGCTGCCTACCGAAGCAGAGTGGGAAGCAGCATCGCAATATTTTGACTGGGGCAAACGGTGGGAATGGACTAACTCTGCATACCTGCCGTATCCGGGTTACAAGAAAGAAGCTGGTGCTGTAGGTGAATACAACGGTAAATTTATGGTAAATCAAATGGTACTGCGCGGTGCATCAGAGGCTACACCGAAAGGGCACAGTCGAAACACATACCGTAATTTCTTTCAAACCCACCTTAAATGGCAGTTTACGGGTATTCGTTTAGTGAGATAAATAAATGTAAATGTCCGGTATTTTAAATGCGAAGTACTGCGTGAAATTAAAAAAAAAAATTTCTACTCGGTTTGCTCAATAACATCATTGTTAACAAAAAAGGGACTATGTGTGCGGTTATAGTCCCTTTCGGTTTTAACTTAAAAAATTAAGCTTATCAAATATAATAATTTTTATTTACAGTTTAAATAAAAAAAGAAAGAGGCCACATTTTAAACTTAATGTAAACCTCTTATTAGTATTAAAAAACACTTATGTTGTTCAAATTTAATAAATAGTAAAGAATAAAAAACTTAATATAGATTAAGAAAATAAAAATAGGAAAGCCGATACCTTTTATCTTTAGAGAGCGGTTTTTTTGTTTAAGAAGTTCATATAAATCGCAAAAAAAAACAGCTTAACGTCTTAGAAATCTCGCTGGTACAGTAAAAACAATCAAAAAACAGTCTTGAATTCATTGTTGGTTCTGGTTATTGCATATGTTACTGATGAGTCTTTATTACATAAAAAACACACTCATTAACCGACCAAAGCAAATGAGTGTGTAAAAATTCTTTTCTTCAAAACTAATGATATAACTCCAATACTCATGCCGAGATAATGCATCAACAAAAAATATTTACTGAGACCCTGAAGTAGTGCCGATTTAAAGTATGCCAACGATTATTTCACAAAAACCTGAGTGAATATTCATCGTCTAAAAGTTCCACAATTTGTGAAAAATTTCACATTTATACAATGTTAGTAATAATAAATTTTTATTGATAGGTTGCAAATTTTTATAAAATATTCACTTGGCAGCACAGAAATTGGCACATACCTTATGGTAAGCTGATTTGTTTCATTTGATACAGGCAATATTCGCAATTGGATTATTTTTTGCAGTTTCTTAAATTACAAAAAGAGAAACATGGAAAAAAAGACACTTTTTAAAACGGCGTTCGATATTCTAAAAGAAACAGTGAACACTTTTATGGATAACAGGGGATTAAAGCTCAGCGCTTCTCTGGCGTATTACACCTTATTTTCAATGGCACCTTTGCTGTTATTGGTTATTTCTCTTGCAGGTGCATTCTTTGGCAGGGAAGCAATTGAAGGCAGTGTATTCGGTGAACTAAACGGACTAGTTGGTAATGAAGCAGCGGCGCAGATACAGCAGATTATTAAAAATATGGAGCTTTCCGGCAGTACTACATTATCTTTAGTCATTGGAGCCGTAAGTTTGATTATTGGCGCTACCACGGTTTTTGGAGATATTCAGGATTCAGTAAATAAAATATGGAGCGTTAAGGCTAAACCCGAAAAGGGATGGCTTAAATTGATAAAAGACCGTCTTTTGTCGGGATCTATAATAATCGGACTCGGATTTTTACTGATTGTTGCACTGGTTGTAAACGGTGCTGTTTCTGCATTTGATTATATTCTGAAAGGATGGCTGCCCGATTTTTCTGTTATTTTGTTAACTGCACTTACCGCATTGGTAAATTTTCTGGCTCTGGCACTGTTATTTGGTGTAATTTACAAGGTATTGCCCGATGCTAAAATTAAGTGGCGAGATGTAAGGGCAGGTGCTCTTTTTACAGCAGCACTCTTTATGCTGGGCAGATACTTAATTGGTATCTATATTGATAAATCCGACGTCGGATCGCCTTACGGCGCGGCAGGTTCGCTTATCATCATTTTGATCTGGGTGTACTATTCTGCCGCCATTTTATATATTAGTACCTCTTTCACTAAAGTATATGCTGCTGCAAATGGCGAAAACATCAAACCGGCAGACCATGCCGTCTACGTGGAGGAAAAGGAAGTAGAAAGCGACAATGCTTCCGTTTTGAAAGATGTTGACCAGCAGAAACAACTTTGAGAATAATATTTTATCCGTGGTGTTCTCTTAAAATCACTGTTGTATAAACAGATACGAACAACAAGTCCATTTCTGCTTTTTCGTAGGTAAGGCTTCCATATCGGTGTATTTTCCATTGTAGAGTTAAATGTTTGGTTATAAAGTTCAATTTCAATAAAATCCTTTTTCTGTAGGGCGTGGAATCTTTCAAAGAAGCAGCATCTGAGTAAGCAGCAAATTAACTAAAAAGCGACACTAAAAACCGGTGATTAAAGTGCTGCGATAACCTTTAGTATTCAGTCATGCAACAAGAGATATAATGCAATAATGGCAGATAAAGCAATTCTAATGTTTTCTCTTTGGATAAATACTTGAGTTATTCATAAAATTTTAAGAAAATGCCTTTTTAAGTTTAAAGAAATATTTTAACTTTGAGAGATATCAACCTTAAAAACTGTATATGGCTTTACATCCGTTTACACCTGATGGAGTACAAGATAAATTGTACCAATTATATAACCTGCCAGACGAAGAACTTTTTGAAGAAGCACGTGCGATAGATGTTGGTTTTGTTGAATGGATGAAACACAACTTTACTTTAGGGACTGCCGAAAGGGATTTTCTAGACAAGATAAAAGAAGAAGCCATAAATTATTATGGTTCCCAATGTGCATTATGCTTCCGCCACAGATTGGATATTATATTGATCGATCCTATATCTATAGCGGATCATGCCAAATGGCCGGAGACCAGTAATACGATTAAGGTAGCAGCGGATAATTCAGGACAGATGGTCGTAAATGGCTCTTTAGTATTTAGGATGATATATAAATAGGGCTAGAGTTTAATCAATATTAATTATTTTATACATTTTTTTAGGTAGTACTTTCTTTAGACTGCCTTTTTTCTTGCCAGAAATAACAAATCAACATATAATGTCAGAAATAGTGACGATAAATTATTCGTACCGTGTTTATTAGACAATAAGTTGAAACCGGAATATGAATAGTGGGTTTATCTTCTTACTGGTTGGATAAAAGCACCAGATTACCCGAAAGTTGCGTTAGTAAATGCCAGGACTTCCGATATGATTTTCACTCAACCTGTGGTTTATGAATTTCAAAATCTGAAAGTGCCCACTTTATTGGTTATAGGAACTCGCGACAGAACTACAATTGGAAAATGATGTGACAGATTCTGAATTGGCCTCAAAAATGGGACAATATCAAATACTTGGAAAAGAAACTCAGAAAAAGATCAAAAGTTCAAAATTGGTAGAGCTACACAATGTTGGACATTTGCCGCATATTGAGGTTTTTGATCAATTCATAAAACCAGTTAAAGAATTTTTAAAACAATAAATTACTCCAATGAAAAAAGTAATTGTGAAAAATACAGACTGGTAAATTGTTGCTGTTAATTGTGAAGAAATACGTTTTGCGTACCTCGAATAAAGCAAAATATTCCTGCGGATTGCGCAATAGTTCGATTTGTGTAATTATCTAGGATAAAAAATATTATACCTGCACATTGTCATCGTATTAAAAAAATCCTGCAACCTTTACCAGTGGTAAATGATTGAAGGATATTGAGTAAAGTGAATTAATAAACTGTTATATTCATTAGTTAGTTCAGAATCTTAACCTCAATTGGCTTCAGGCTGTTGCCTTCATTCTCAACTGTTACTTCTAAATTGCTGCCTTTTTTAAGGCTTTCAAAAGTGACGTGCGCTCCATCTTTTGTAAGTCGCGTGGTGTTGGTGAAATAAAGCTCTAAAATTTTTCCGTCGTTTGTTTCAACATAAATTTCCTGCTCTTTGGGATCAACTTCTTTTGCAGTACCTGCGTAGGTTCCCGATGCTACAATATCTGTGTTTTCAATTTCGGCACTTCCGCCATCCTTCTTATTTGCTTTTTTGTTCTCGCACGAACAAAGCAGCACTGCTGCAGAAAACACCATAACTGGTAATAAGGTTAATTTTTTCATAATAAGCAATTTTTAATTTATTTAAATGAAATTACTAATAAATTACGAAATATAAAATAATATGGTTGTTTTTGTTTCAATATAGTCTAAATTCTTTCTTCCAGCAGATCATTGAATAAGTCTAATTGCAGGTTATGTGGAGGTTGGGTGTTCCCAAATACCGTCCTGCCACCATATTTCCATGAATCAGCTCTTTCACGGGCAATTAAGTCGTTAAGGCTTCCGTCAGGTACAAAATTTTCTGCAAGTCGGGCCGTTATTTTCGAGAGTGACTGTATGGCCTGTATTTTATCCTGATAACCGAGTTTTGATTTTTGAATCGCCCGTTGTAAAGTGTCAATCGTTTCATCATAAGTGTTGGTAGGCACAGGAAAGGGGTGACCGTCTTTTCCACCATGTGCAAAAGAGAAACGTGCAGGATCTTTAAATTGTGCAGGCTGTCCGTAAATAACTTCACTTACTAAAGCCAAAGACTTCAGCGTTCTGGAACTAAGACCTTCCAATAATAATAATTCTTCAAAATTGTTCACGTTTTTTTCCTGTGCCAGCCATAAAACAGTGCCTAAGCGCTTTATATTCACATCTTTTGCTCTTACATCATGATAACCGGGCATTACCAGGTGTTTCATTTTAGAAATCTCAAGCAACAATTTATCTGGGTTTTCTGCAGCTGCCTTCATCATGACTGTCTTTAAAGGCTGCGCCATCTTATCTGTAAGGTTCAGTATGTTACCCTGCTTTTCTCCGTAAATACTTGTATGCGGTTCTTCTGTAAACGATTGTACGGAAGGGGAGTGCCAATGGTAACGACGGGCGGTAGCACTGCTTTTGCGCATACCTTGTTGTATAACAGTCCACTCACCTTCATTACTCACAATAAAATGATGCTGGTACAGTTGAAATCCGTCCTGAACAGCTGTACTATCTACTTTTGCGCTTAGTTTGCTGCTTCGTATCAGATCCTGTGCACCCAGTCCGGTACTTTCGGCAAACCGTAATAATTCGTTCGGTGTATTTCTAGATTGCTTGCCTTTACCGCCACAGATAAAAATATCGTATTCTTTGGCAAGCGGTTTCACGCTTCTTTTTAAGGCTCCCATCACTGAAGTGGTAATACCCGAAGAATGCCAGTCCATACCCATTACTGCTCCCAGGCTCTGAAACCAGAACGGATCACTTAATTTGGATAACAAGGCATTTTTACCCTGACTGGCAAGTATTTCTTCTACAATGGCTTTACCTAACGTAGCCATGCGCTCTGCCAGCCATGTTGGAACATAACCATAATGTAAAGGTAAATCTGCGCTGCCGGATCTTTTCATAAATTATCAGTAAAATAGTGATTGGTTTTCGGAATTCTGATTAAATTAAATATTTTAAAGAAATGTAGTTAATCATTCCACTGCAACTTCAGTAACAAGTATAATGTAGTACGATTACAGTTTGGAGTAGCGTATACATTTAAGTACAATGAAAAGTTATAAGCCAGTAGCTCCCTGATAAAGGTTTTCCTCATAAATGCAATGATGTTCTCTTCAAGACCCGCTTCCTAAGAACGAATAAATTTTTTGTTAACATCGTAATAAAAGATGAAATTTAGTTACGGGGTTTCTGCTTTTACATAAATTAAACCTTCTGCTTTCAGTTCCTTCCAAAAATCGATCGGTATTTTGGTACGCAGAGCAGTAACATTGTCAATAACCTGCTCCGGTCTCCCTGCTCCGGGAATAATTGCCGCGAATGCATCGGCTGCCAGTACAAAATGTAAAGCTGCATCAATAATGCTTATACCGTATTTGTGAGCTATGGTGGAAATCCTGTCGCGTTTTTCAGTCATCCCTTTTGGAATTTGGTCTTTATAGTTATACCTGTTCCTACCAGCTATAAAACCTGAATTATATCCTGCTCCTGACACCAGTTTAACTCCCGATTTTTTTACTGCCGGTAACAGCCTGTCCACCGCATCTTCGTGCTCCAAAATCGAATACTGGGTCGCCGAAAGACAGATATCGGGATCAGCCGATTCGATACAGTCTAGTATGGGTTCAATTTTATTGACTCCCATTCCCCATGCTTTAATAATTTTCTGATCCCTCAAGTCGGATAGCACCTTAAAGGCACCTTCTCTGGCCTGTTTCAGAAAATAGGGGTAGCGGTCACCAACCTGGTCTTCTGACAGGTCGTGTACGAAAATGATATCGATAGCATCTAGACCTGTTCTTTTAAGGCTTTCGTCAATAGATCTTTTAACGCCATCACCGGTATAATCGTGTTCAAAGTCATAATTGTAGGGGTTTTTCCACATAGTCGGGGGCACATCACACTCCTTAACTTCTTTAAAGAGTCTGCCCACTTTTGTTGAAAAAATAAAATCACTTCGTTCTTTATCTGAAAGGAAATTTCCAAATCTTCGTTCGCTCTTAGTAAGTCCGTACCACGGTGACGTATCGTAATAACGTATTCCCGAATCCCAAGCCGATTGTAAAATCACTGCGGCCGCTTCATCCGTTATGTTTTCAAAGGCGGTTCCTATGGCTACCCCGCCTAATCCCAAGCGGTGTGCCTCTTTTAAAACAGTTGTTTCCATACTCCTTTTGTAGAATTTATTTGTAATAGCAGCATCAAACACTGTGCTAGATATTATTAAGGCTGCTAAGTAAACTGTTGGTAGGGTTTGCTGTTTTTCCCGTAAAGATTTCGCATTTCAGGTAGCTGTCTAACAAAATAAAATGATCTAATCGATGATAATCTTAAGCAACGGTGGTTATTCCAGAGTTAAAATCGTATTATTGTAGTAATAAATTTTTATAAGTATATTAACTTAAAATAAAAATAAATATGATTCAATTTCCATATTATATTGTATGCAAATTAGTAAAAGATGCGGACGGCAACTTTTTACCTGAATTTTTACATTGTGTACTAAATAATGAAAAGTTTTACAAAATTATTTCACTTAATGAGTATCTGAACACGGGAGAAAGTGTCTCTGATGAAGTAGTGGAATATTTCGATGGTTTTATAAAAATCAATAGTAAAGTTTCAACATTAAACTTTAATTTTTAAAATAGTTTATTATGCTATAGTGTGCATATAGTTGTTTAAATTATATGCGGTTCTTAGCTTTGTCTGTTTATATTTATCCCTGCCGTATTTCTTCCAACTTAGCATCAGCTTCATTTAAAAAGATTTCCAATAATCAAAGCTTACTATTTAACAAAAGACTGATAAATATTAGTTTTTTTAAGAAAAATAGTATATATTTTTAATCTTTTACAATATTATGTTTCCGAAAGAAGATTTAATGTTGATTAGAGATTGTTTGCAACAAAGAGTTGATGAAAATTTTAAAAAATTTCGCAGATATAGTGAAACTGATATGAATAGTTTTCTAATTGTAAAAAAAATTAAATTTGTTTATTAAATTTCTGTAAAGAAAATACTGTTAATGTTGAAGATAAACACCACGGGTAATTAAAAGAATGTTATTAATGTTGCTCGGATTGAATGCCTAAAAAAGAGCGGTTACATCAAAATAAAAAAACGGTACTGTTCTGTACCGCTTAGTAATACTTTTTATCTATCTTTAAAATCAAGCAGATAAAGATCAATTTTCTTAATAATTTGAATGTAAAGGCGTTCATCAGCGTTGTTCGGTTGACTTTTTCTATAGATTTCTGTAAACCCGCAGGCTAAAACCTGTCTGATAAGCAAAAGTTCATTTTCGGTAAACATAGTATTAATTGTTGGTGAGTACTACAAATATAAAAATTTTGATATTATTAACAAAAAGAATGTACATCCTCACCAAAAGTCCACTTTAACAAGGCTTGACTCGAAACTTCCTTTTTATAAAATTCAAAAGATAGATAATTTTTTATGCTTGTCGTGGCGGCGTTGGACCACAGATAGTCTGTCGTTTAAACTACCGCTTTAATAAGTTTTTGATCGCAGAGGAAATTGGGACATGTTAGATACAGCAGTTTTATAAGGAACAGTTTTACAGATTTTAACCAGATGCTTAATTTGTATAATGCAGAAGTATATCAAAGCCGGGCTGGAGCTAGCTGATATGAATGAATTCCCGTACGATGTTCCAAAACAACAGTTTTGAAGTCGTATTATTGCTCGCTGGCTAGTCACTACATAGAAGGTCTTGATAATTTGTTTAAAGAATTTAAAAGAATTTTAAAAACGGACGGAAATTTTCGTTTATTCGACAGACCACCCCAAAAATCCAAGGTTCCTATACAATCCTGTTTTAAAAAAAGAACTGCCGAAGTAGTGTGGAATAATTTCAAAACCGCTATGCATATCATTGAAAGCCCATGGAGCAAGATCCTGTCAATTCTGAAAAAAATGGTTTAGGCATAGATGAAATTAAAGATGCTGAGCCGATAGAGGAGTACCGTGAATTTTTCTCGATAGAATATTGATACCTTCATAACAACGTCCATTTCATCTGTGTGCGGGCAGTACGTAACCTTTAGTGCATTTTGTCACTGACTTCTTTTACATACTATTTTACTCAATTCAGTAGATCTGGAAATAAATACCGGGAAGAAGGAGGAGGGGATACAGAAGTAGTCGTGGAAAAATTAGAGATAAACCCTTGAACTGACAAATATATTTTTAGCTGAAATATGTATATTAGTTTTATAACAAAAGTAATGCTTACCGTTAAGGTAAGCACACTTTTTGGGTACTTGGATGCTTTATTCTAGATGAATTTCTACGGTTATTTACGGTCATTCATCGTGCTCTGTAGACGTTCTATTTCTTTAAGATGCATTTCAAGCGTTGGTAGTGCATCCGAAGCAAGTTTTTTTAATTCCTGATCGGTTCCGTTGGCAGCCTGCTGTTTAAAAAGCTCTATAGCCTCACGGTGGTCTGCTATCATTTGTGTTACAAATTCTCTGTCAAACGCCTCACCTTCCATTTTGCTTAAATTATCATACATTTTCTGGGCTTCCGCAGTTAGTTGTTCCGATACTTTATAGCCTCTTTCCTTAGCAGCCTGTTTAAGTTTTCCGTTCACGGAGTGGTGATCATTTTCCATCATATCACCATACTTAACAATGTCGGGATTTTTACTTTTAGATCGGGCTAATCCACCTTTCTTTATCTCTGCATTACCGCCTTCCAGTGCCTTCATCACAAATTGTCTGTCTGCTTCAGTACCATGCTGTCCAGTAGTTTGATCTTTACTGGTGTTTGTTTTCTGTGAAGTCTGTGTTTTTAATGTTTCTTTTTTCTGTGCGAATGTGGTTGCTGTTACAAGCACTACTGCAACAGCTAAAATTAAATTCTTCATAATTTATAGGTTTGTCGTTAAAATTTAAGTTAATTGCCTGTTGGTTTGTTGTTATACGTAGATGGGCTCGTTCCCGTTCCGTCATCTGGTACGCTACCCGAATTTCTGTTTCCGGTCTGCTTGTCTTCCATCTCATTTTGCTGGGAATTGTTTATGCCGTTGTTATGATCCAGTGTATCATTGCTGTCATACGTTTCACTAGAACGCTGTTCCGTTTCGTTGGCAGGTGGATAAGTCTCGCGATAATCATCATTAGCATTTCGCTGGTCTTTACATCCCGTAAAGATTACTAAAAGGAAACCTATCAGTAAGGTTCCAGCGGTTTTAAATAAAAGGTTTTTCATAATATAAAGTTTAGTGAGGCATCGCCTCGGTTAAAAAGTATTAAATATTAATATTCAGTATTAGGTGCCTGTTATAATAAGTGGTAAAAAACTGAGGAAGAGGAATTGTAATCTGTTGGTTAATAATATAATGCTTATTTTTAAATCCAAACACGATGCCAAAATAAAAGCACTTTCTAACAACATTGTCATCAGTCGATTTTACATGAAATATTAAAACGATGCCCAGTAAACCAAGTGGGGTAAAAATAGACATTTTGTGAAAATTTAGTATAATCACTATTTTTTTTATTAAATACGATATTAATCTCTTTTAAATTAACTTTATTTAATTATTTTACATTTTTTTAACAGAAACGATGTTCAATTTTTTAAAAGTGAGTCTTATTAAAGTAAGAAATATAAAAAATTTAGAAGTAAATTATTTTAAAATTAAAATTTTAAGGATTGTTGCACAAAACTGGCACACGGGCTACTGATTCTTAAAATGTTAAATTTATTAATTGCTTATAACATACATTTTGCCACTTGTTGAACATTATTAAATTAGAGAATCCGTAAATAGTCGTACAATGATTATTGGAATATGGTTCGGCATTTGTTCATATACCAGCGGTAATAATTGTAAACAAAGAGGAATTTAATCGCTGGAAAATAATCAGTAAAAAAGATAACTGTATGAATAGGAATAATAAACAAAATGGTAAAAAAAAGAGGATTGAAGAAACAGAAAAGCATAAGCGCTATACTAGTAACGGGGGAGTAACCTCCGATAAAATAGATCCCATGGGAACCGAAGTAATGCAGGAAGACGAATACCAAAGAGATAAGCACGGAGAACTGCCTGAAGAGGAGCAAAATAAAAATCCTGAAAAATAATTTACATTTTATTGCAGGTTCGGTGAAAGAGAATAATTATCATTAATCACTAATAGATGAACAAAAATTACTTTTATGAAACCCGAAAAAATATATATAGTATCTAACCGGTTGCCTGTCACTGTTATGCGCACAGAAAACGGTTTTACGGTAACACCCAGTAACGGCGGACTGGCAACGGCTTTAGGGTCGGTTTTCCAGCAGCAGAACAGTTACTGGATCGGCTGGCCAGGAATTATAGTAGATAGTGAAGAAGAAGAAAAGCTTGTAAAAGAATTGTTGGAACCGCTCAGATGTATTCCCGTTTTTCTTTCACAGCAAGAATTCGAAGGGTATTATAACGGATTTTCAAATGCCATTCTATGGCCGCTTTTTCACTATCATCCGGGACATTGCATTTTTAATGAGGAGTACTGGCTTGCCTATCGTAATGTAAACAGTAAGTTTGGCAGTGTTGTTTCAGACTATGTTCCGCATGAAGCCTTGTTATGGATTCACGATTACCAGCTTATGCTGTTGCCGTTGTACCTGAACCATTCCAACCTGTCTTACTTCCATCACATCCATTTTCCCTCACAGGAAGTGTTCGGAATTATACCTTGGAGATCAGATCTTTTGGATGCCCTTCTAAAATGCCGTCACATTGTTTTTCAAACCGAAAAAGACCGTGTGAATTTTAAAGACGCCTGTTTTAAGTATGCATCTAAAGCTCATCCCGATCTATTCAACACTCAATCGCCTGCCGGCATAAAGGTTTCCGCACATCCAATCAGCATCGATGCATACGATTTCGAACAGTCAGTGCTGAAGGAAAATGTACAGAAAATGACTACCGAAATTAGGAATGTTTTCGCAAACCAACGTATTATACTGTCTGTGGATCGACTTGATTATTCCAAAGGAATTTTGGAACGATTGGAAGCATTCCGTTTGCTGTTACGGGACTATCCCCGATATCGTGAAAATCTGGTGTTGTTGATGTTGGTGGTGCCTTCAAGATCAGATGTTCCTTCATACGAAGAGCACAAGAGAAGGGTTGATGAGCTGGTTGGAAATATTAATTCGGAATATGCAACGCTGGAATGGCGACCTGTGCATTATTACTATCAGCAGGTAAATAGGGATACACTGTGTGCCTATTATGCCGCTTCCGATGTGTGCCTGGTTACTTCGCTGCGTGACGGACTTAATCTAGTTTCAAAAGAATATGTCGCGTGCAGAACTGAAAATACAGGTGTACTTGTGTTGAGCGAAATGGCAGGCGCTGCGGAAGAACTCACTTACGCACTAAAAATACATCCGTATGATATTAGGCAAATGGTCGTGGCAATTAGTTATGCACTTGAAATGGGAGTAAGTGAGGAACAAGCGCGCATGACGGCATTAAAGAAAAAAGTTTTCGGCTATACGGTTTTCGATTGGCTCGATACAGTCTTTCAGGAAGTCTTCTGTATGTATGAAGAACTCAGTTATTCTTGCGAACAAAATTTAAGTGCTGATCTGGCAGAAAGGTTAATGATCCGGTTTAAAAATGCCAAAAGTAGGTACATACTGCTCGATTACGATGGTTGTATCAGGGAACTGGAACCTTATCCCGAAATGGCCGCTCCCGGAACGGAAGTTATCGAGCTGCTCTGTACGTTACTTGCAATTCCTAATACACAGGTGGTACTCATAAGCGGGCGAAGCAGAAAAGATATGGACAAGTGGTTTTCAGACTGTGGTATCACAATGATTGCCGAACACGGTGCCTGGTGTAAAGACCCGTTTTCGGAATGGATGCCGCTGACCGAAAGCAATATTCAGGACAGTAAAACAGTTTGTGAGATCCTCGAAAAATACGCCCTTTTAATGGAAGGTTCTTTTTTGGAAGAAAAAACATCCGGAGTTTGCCTGCATTTTAAAATGTGTGAGCAAAACCAAATCACCGCAACAATCGGTAATCTCGAAAAAGAAATTAATGATCATATCAAAAAAACCAACCTTCCGTACCGGTACAAGAAAACGGACGATTTGCTCGAAATACATTTTTCGGATTGCGATAAAGGTGAGGCAGTACAGAAATTTGTGACTTTCAGTGAAGATGCTTTCATTCTTGCTGCCGGTGACGACGATACAGACGAAGATATGTTCGCAGCGCTACCCAAATCCGCTTTTACTTTTAAAATTGGAAAAAAAGATACAAAGGCCAGAATAAGGGTACAGAATGTTCGCAGGTTTATTGGGTTTTTAAAGGAGATTGCAGGAAAAAAAGTAAATTACTAATCAGCATTATATTATTTGTCATGAATAGAGATGGAGCTAGAAAAAGTGTGTGGCAGGACCAGATCAAAAGTTTTACACAGACCGGAACTCAAACTACAAAATATGATGTTATCGTGGTAGGGGGCGGTATTACGGGGTTGTCAACTGCCCTGTCACTTCAAAAAGCTGGTAAAAAATGTCTGCTGGTCGAAGCTGCTAATGTTGCCTTTGGAACATCGGGCGGTACTACTGCTCATTTAAATGATTTCTTCGACACGTCGTTTGCCCAGGCCGTTAAAGATTTCGGTTTGGAAAATGCGAAATTGTTTGCTGCTGCCCCTGTCGAGAACAAAAAAAAGTAAATATTAAAAACCCGTTGCTATTTTCTAAATCTCTAACGCATCAATCAATGAGTAATGTTGGTGATTTTAAATGCTTCGCTAATAAAAGCTTTCATTTCTTCGTTTATTCTCTTTTCAGCTTCTGTATAAGATAAAGCATCAACTAAATAGGGTTCTGTAACTACTTTTTGTTTTCCAGCTTCATCTAACTTTCTGTATTTTACCTTACATTCATACCATCTTGCACTCATTTCTTTATTTTTTTAGGATGGCAAAGATAGCTTTAAAAGTAAAGAAGTAAAGTGTGTTTTTTAAATAGATATTTACATTTATGCTGATGCGTTTTCTTTTTTCCATTTTCTAATACGCCCTGTGGCATTGCTGTATGGTGAAGAAGTATTAAACTGGATCATTCTTCCTAGAGTCCATTTTTCGTACCAGCTTATTTCGTATAGCTCTTGGTTTGATTTTTTTTCTATCAATTCTAAAATCTGTTCAACGATTTTGTTCAATCTTTCTGTTAAACTAGTGAAATCATCATCTTTATAATCATCATAGAACTTTTGGGCAAGTTTTCCAAGTTCGTTCCACTTAAAGCCTGTTTCAGGAAAATCAACAGGTTCATTTCTGTCTTTATTACCTATCCATTTTAACACGAGTTCGCCCCACCCAATAAGGTACGAAACAAGATTTTCTGCACTCATCTGTGTCCCTTTAACGTGTCCGTCCATGGATTTTATTCGGGTTAAATCGAAAGGAATTGAAAGAAGTTCGTCATGAAGTTTGCTGTAATTTACTCTAATTGCCGTTTTTAACTCTGTTTTATTTGTTGGTACCGCCACTACTTACTATATATTTCAATGTTAAAAAATTAATGTGTATGTAAATTACAAGCCGTTAGTTCTTATGGTGTTTATACTCCTACAAAAGTACGGGTTTTACTTTGTCTAAACCAATTGGGGGATGATAAAGAATCTGTAAAGTTTTTTTTGATTGAAAAAAGATTAATATAATTCAAAGGGACTAAATAGAGCGTATTAAAAAGTTTAGTAGTGAGTTATTTACATTATTATTTTATTTATCTTTAAGAACAATCAAACTTTTTAATATGTCAAAAATTATAATTAAGAAAGAAGATTTTCAGAAAATTGAAAACGCATGGGTAGCGATATACGATAATGAAATGAAAGCTACAGCGATAGGTGAAGTATTAATGGATAGTGAAGACGGATGTGTATCCCCATCAGGTGCAGTTGGCAGTTTTGAAGATGATAAAATAATTATCTCTATAAATTATCAAACAATCGAACCGTTTAATGGAACGGTTATTTTAGTGTAAAAAACAATACAGCTGTTTTTTTTATTACTTTAGAGCAGCAAAACAAATTGCGTAACTAAACACTATCATATGAAATTTATTGTTTCAATTTCGCTGTTCATAATAGCAATGAATATTAACGCACAGAATTATGATACGTGTAAAATCCAAAAATCTGAAGCAATCAACGCTCAGAAAATTGACAAAAATGAATTAATTTGTATTGCGAAAAATTCTGAGAAGCCTTTTACCGTATTTTATACATTAACTTCCTGGTGTGCTCCATGTAGAGAACATTTTCCTGATATCCTTGAATTAAATAAGACAGGAAAGGTAAATTTATATGTTGTTCTTGTGGAATCGGAAAAAGATAAAAGAATTGTTAATGCAATTAATTTCATAAAATCAAAATCAGAGAACATAAAGTTCGGAGTTTTGAAAGATGAATTTTACGGGACTAATACAGGAAAACGAAATAAAAAATTTATAACAGAAATAATTCCGAAAAACAATGAGGTAATAGATGGCTATGGAAAATTAATCTTGGTTGATAAATCTGGAAAAATTCTTTATATCACAAGTTGGAAAGATTACGATGAGGATTCAAAAAATTATAAAAAAATGCTTGATAATAAAATTTTACCTCTCGTAAAATAATTAGCTAACGTACAATATTTGCAGCCTTGTAATCCAATAAGAATTTAGTTACCTGCCATAATTTATTTTTTTTGTATAGATTTAAGGTCTAACTACATGGAAAAAGTAGTTGTTTTTAAGTGGACACTTTTACGTTTTTTTACCAGTCAAGGCTTATATCATACGATATAAGCCTTGACTTTTTAATTTTAATCTTTAGGTGGTAACAATCCAAGTTGGCTGTAATATGTTAAGCTTAACATGAAATGATTTGTATTTTTTATTTTACATTTTTATTTTCAATAGCTTCCCTTCTATAATTACAGATTACCGGGGCTCCCTATTTTATAATAAAACGGTACCACATTTAGGGAACGAACCTAAAATATAAGATATTTTAATAGTTTATTTAGTATCTCGTTTTAAGAACTATTTTTCCCATGTTTTTAATTTCGTCCTGTGATGTAAATATTACTCTCCCTTTCTTTGAAATTACTTCCCAGGCTATCTTGCTGGTAATGTCATCAATAGCATTTGGTATTGTCGGGTCGTCTACTAAATCAAATGTCCGTTCATCTTTCATTAGTACTGCTTGTGAAAAGTCTTGGTGAACAATAAGTAAATCGCTGCGACCGTCAATAGATGCTTGATAAATTTCTTGCAAATCGGTCAGTACTTTTCCTTGAGCTACCGCTTCCTCCATTTCGTTGGTGGCTTCTAACCTGCGCTGTTTTTGTTGCTCTTTTACTAATTCCCAAGATTGTTTTGAGATTTGATGAGTTGCAACATTATTATAATCAATATTTGCGTAACCCAAATAAATTCCTGGCTTGTCAGCTACTTGCTGCAAGCGGCTGTAATTGTCTTCTGTGGCAATGACTACACACTTTAATTCACTTTCATTGTGTACTTTTACCAAAGCTTTGTCTACCTTATTTAAAAATTCACGAACTAAATCGTCCAAATGTTTGGCATCGCTCCCTTTGTCGGAATGCGTGTTGTAATGTCTGTTTTCGGAAAATGGAAAATCATCATTTCTCACCTCTTTTATAATATCCTCATTCACTGCTTCGTATAAATGAACCCCGCTTTGTGAGAGAAGCATTACTAAATAATTTTCGCTGCGATTGTAATTTTTAATCAGCGGACGAATAGCAAAACTTTCGGAAATGTGAACTCCGTCGTTGGTGGTTTCCCAAGATGATTTCATAATTTCTTGCGTGTCGTTTGAAAGAAAAATGTGCAAACTGTCTAAGTTGTAATTTACATCAATTTCTTTGCTCACTGTTTCAATTTTTTCTAAAAGTTGTGCAACCGGTCTTTTGCCAAATTCGTTTATTACCCTTTCTTCTGCTTCTTTTAGCAGTTTTTTAAGTAATATTTCATCTTGTATATTGTCAGGATGCGTTCGGTGAGTGTTTAACGAAATGGTTACGCAAGGAGAATTTTTCTCTGTTGCCAATTTTTGTAATTGTTCTTTTAAAGTCATAATTTTTATTTTTTTCAATACAGTTAATTTTTATTCTTTTGAATTTCGGTTACTTTTTTATTACGTCGGGTCATTACGGTATGTTTGCAGTACTGCCGTTGTTTCGTTTTAAGAGCATTCCTTAACTCCGAACTTACGCCATGACCTTAAAACAGTGTACAAGATTTTTTTAAAATTGCGTCAGCTCCAATTTTGTTTAAAAGGCTGCTTACTAACAGTTTTGGTACCTTCCGCTTGTATTATAGATTAAGAAGTAGTAACATTTTAATGACTAATACCATAATTGCTGAAAAAATTACGGGCGCGATTAAAAGTAAAAACTAAATTTAAGTAGTATTTTAGTGAAGATAGTGATTTATATTAACTCTTACAAATTTAAAGTGCTGTATTAATCTACTGCATCAGGTAATTGTAAATTAATTCGGCTATTTTGAATACCATCTGCACCTATATAACAATTTTTATATTTTTAGTTTCCTTACTGATATATGGTTATTTAAAGAAATGAAAGGTTACAATTCTAAATACGTCGAAATTATGTGCCGGTCTACTGATAAATTCAGCCTTGGTAGTTTTTTTAAAACTTACGCTAAATAGGGAACGGCCATATGAAATTTCGTCGGCTATTGAAGTATTGTCTTTAGGTCGCAGCCCTTCGTTTCCTTCAGGTCATACTGTCGCATCATTTTTGTTTGGTTTTGCTTTTTTATTATTGTTTAGAGGTAGTTATATTACAAAAGGCATTAATTTCTTTTGGGCAGTAAACGTCGCGTGTCCTAGGCGCTCACTTTCCAACAGATGTATTATGCAGCATAATGCTCAGCTTTATAATCTGTTTTTTCGGGAATATATTTCGTGAGTTATATAAAAAATAAATTTGACAATAGGGTAGCACAATAACTAGCGTAAAATAATAACATCTTTAACTTCTAAACTGTCTTTTACTTTGCTCAAGGTAACTTGCAGTTTGTTGCCCTTCCGTAGTTTTTTAAGGGGTAACGGTTTGCCGTCATCTGTTAAAACGCTATCATTTTTAAAAGTGAGTTCCATTATTTGATCGTCTGTTGTTTGCAGGTAAGCCAAACGTTGACGAGCAGAAATTTCTATAATAGTTCCTTGGTAAATTCCCGGCGCTGTTTTGCTCATTTCTAAAACACCTCGGGCTTTTCTTTTTTCATTTTTTATTTCACAGGCATATATACTTAATGTAGCTGCTAGTAGTATAGAAAAATTGCGTAGAAATCCTCTTAATTTTATCATTGCTTTAATTGTTTAAAATTTTAAAGTTCTTATAAAGTGATACCAATTTTTTATCTAAGCTAATAATAATTATAGTAAGATAGAAATATATGCTCTTAAAGAACAGTCATCTATCTACATACGTTCAAATACAAAATCAGTTTGTAGCTATCTTCAGCAAACCGAATTTTGTTAAAAAAATACTTACTTCATACAATAAAAACAATGGTATTACAAGGACTACCTGACTCAGTATATCGGGCGGAGTTATTACCGCAGAAGCAATGAGTATTATTACGTAGGCATATCTTCTGTATTCTTTTAATATTGCGGTTGATACAACCCCTAATTTAAATAGAAAATAAATAATGACAGGCAGGTTAAACACAATGCCTGCCGCCAGTAAGGTTGTACGTACAAGTGCAATATAAGAACTCAGGTCAAAATTGTTTTGTACAATGGCGCTGATACTGAATTCTGTAAGGAATTTTAATGAAAAAGGAACTATGATATAGTACCCGAAAAGAACGCCTGTAAAAAAAAGTAATGTTGAGGATAAAAGGAAGGTTAAACCTGTTTTCTTTTCACTGTTATGAAGTGCAGGACGCAGAAATTTCCAAAATTCGAACAGTATCAATGGAAAGGCTGCAATAATTCCAAAACTTACGCAGGTCCAGATTAATATAGAAAGTTGCCCTTCCATTTTTCGATTTTGCAGCTCAAGATCAATATTTGTAACTGTATATGCTGCTTCATTAAAATAGCTCAATAATCTGTAAGTCGGGAAATCTCCTCTTTTAGGTGCAAAAAGAATGTCGTCAAAGATGAAGTCGCTGAAAACAAAAGCAGCAGCAGAGCAGATAATAATCCCGATAGAGCATCTCACAAAAGCCCATCTCAATGCTTCAAGGTGGCTTAAGAAAGACTGTTTTTTTTCTTTTTTTTCCATTTTAATGTACATTACTTTTCTCCAAAGATAGTAAACTAAAATTTTTTTACATGCCAAAAACCCTGCATGTTACCGGTAAGTTGATTATATTTGTTTGCATCGTCCTGTCTAAAGTTGATCACCGTATTCTTCAAACCGCGCTCCGCAAGCATCCTGTTGTAAAGCTGGATCTCTGTTAGTGTAAGTTTTTTGTTAAGGAATGCGATGTCAACCTTCTTCGGATTCGAATTGTAGTTCAGTTTCTGATAGATTACGGTATATCCCCGGCTTCCGAATTCTGAATTAATGAATTCATCCACCGTTTTTGTGAATCTTTTTTCCTGCAAAGATTGTAACCCAGATAAAAACTGGGAATAATCATCAGCATCATCAGTACCGTAATACATACCTAATTTCTTGTGCATTTTTTGGATCTACTGCTGCAGCTGCCGGATACTTAAGGTATTTTATAACAAAGAACGTAGCAATGCATATAAAGAAACAGTTTATCGTATAAAGGTAAAATGCGCCTAAAAAATAATTTATGTTTAAAGTTGCCAGTCCGTAACCTGCCGTACAAAGAGGCGGCATAAGTGCGGTTGCTATGGCTACACCCGGAATCGGGTTCCCCTTTTCAACACGTGTAATGGCAATCACACCCTACAAGTCCTCCAAAGAATGCGATCATCACATCATAAATGTTCGGCGAAGTACGCGCCAATAGTTCCGATTGAACATCTTTAAAAGGACTTATGTAGAAATATACCGCAGAAACCAGCAGGCTCACAAAGGTCACAATCAGCAGATTCTTAATCGATTTCCTTAAAAGTCTGAAATTATATGTTCCCAATGCAAATCCCGCACCAAGTATCGGTCCCATCAAAGGTGATATTAGCATGGCACCAATGATTACGGCTGTAGAATTTACGTTTAATCCTACAGAAGCAATAAGTATAGCACACGCAAGTATCCACAAGTTTGATCCTCTGAACGATATATTGGCGCTCACATTCTCCAGCACTTTTTCCTTATCTTCTTCACCATTGTGATGGTTGATGAAGTCTACAATCTTATTCATGATAATTAATCGGTTAGCTATTCAGATAATGCCCGCAACTGTAGCAGTAATCTGCGTCGGTTCTGTGTCCCTCTTTATTGCAATGCGCACATACAATTCCGTTAAGGTTTGTATGCTTTATATTATTTTCGTTGTCCTTATTCAGTTTTTTACCTGCCTCCCTGGCAATTTCAACACCAACTATGCCTGTGGGTACAGCAATAATACCGTAACCTATAACCATAAGAACCATAGAGAAAAACTGACCAAGTGCGGTTGTTGGAACCAGATCACCATAACCTACTGTTGTCAGGGTAACAATGGTGTAAAACACGCTTTTTGGTATGCTTGTAAACCCGTTCTCCGGACCTTCAATGTAATACATCAGTGTTCCTATAAGTATGGAAATGATCATTACTGTGTAAAGAAAAACCATAATCTTAGCTCTGCTGGCAAGCAGGGCAACCTTAAGGCGCGACGATTCTTCCATAAACTCAATAAGTCTGAAAACCCTGAAAAGCCGTAAAAGCCTTAAAATTCTGAAACTGATCAGTATATGGCTTCCGGTAAGGAACAAAGAAAAGAACATCGGCAGTATCGATAGCAGGTCTATGATGCCGTAAAAGCTGAAAATATAGCGTAATGGTTTCTTACTTACAAAAACCCTTGTTAGGTATTCAATGGTAAATACTATGGTAAATACCCATTCCAGCACAATCAGTTCCTTATGAAACTGGCTGTCGATTCCCTCCACGGTTTCTGCCATTATCGTGAATACGCTTAAAAGTATGGCAATTAGCAGGCCTATATCGAATGCTTTACCTGCCGGTGTGTTCACACCGTAAATAATTATATATAGTTTCTGTCGAATCAGGTCAAGTCTGCTTTTTGACTGATCGTTTGTGCTGTACATGTTTTAGATTGTTTTTATAATAGGGTTTAATTGTTCAGATTCTAATAATAAATATAAGTAAATTTTCGGAAAGGTGTACCTTTCTGTAATGTTTGTCGTTAGCCACTGTTGTTTTTACAGCCATAATCCTGTTCTGGTGTAATAAATCAAGGTTTTATTGTAATCTCTTATATGAAATTCTTAACTTTATAAGTAGAAAACCCAAGATAAATTCTAATCGCTGCTATGGTTTGCAGAAACGCAGGCTGTTTTATTTGCGGTGATCGTTGAGTGCTTCTTAAATTAAAAGCTATTAAATGAATTTACCACGACTTAGAACAACCCTTAGCAAAGGGGTTATAATCCCAAGCTTGCTGTTTATAATAGCAGTTTCATTATTGTCGGCAGTTTTTCCGGCTTTAACAAATAACCTCCTTAATCAAGTCAAGCAGTTTATCTTCGTAAACCT
>Ga0233365_1000147_pt1 | contig 36946 bp, 29 predicted proteins | sample ElkDunMinimDraft_27_FD_191535 | JGI IMG/M metagenome (GOLD analysis project Ga0233365, IMG submission 191535) | Fecal eukaryotic communites from dung pellets of Tule Elk in California, USA - Elk Dung C36 | ecosystem: Host-associated > Mammals > Digestive system > Large intestine > Fecal | place...
GCGGTCGTTCTACTTGTCGCGGGTTGCCATACGGCTCCTGCTGCCCCCTGCTGCTCAACACGGTTCAGTGGCGAGTTCTCAAAAACTGTGACAGCAAAGGGTTGGCCTGTTTTAGTTACCGAGGCATCCCAACCTCCTCCTATCTTATAAAAGTTACCCTGATTGGCTTTAGCAGCTGTCTTATAGCTCCCGTTGTTGCTGGTCTGCTCCGCATAAGGAAGATACTGATGGCTCTGCCGACCAAATCCATCGTACTCCATATGCTGCACAATATCCTTATTAGTGGGACTGGCTTGCCACTCCACTGTTTGCATTGGACGGCCAAGTCCGTCAAAGTAATTCACCGTCTTGTTGACTGTACCAATACCCGCAGCGACAAGCGCTGTTGAAGTAGTAATCGGTTGTCTTGCAATAGTTTCTATCGTATAATTCTGATCGGAACTACCAACAGTCACGTTCACACCAAAGGTGACCACTTTGCTTCCACTTCCACCAGCATTATATGCGGCAATGGTATAGCTTTTAGAGGCGGTGGCTGTCGTGGGTGTTCCACTAATCACTCCTGTAGTCTTGTTGAAAATCATTCCGACTGGTAATGCAGGGCTGATTGAGTAGCCTAGATCCTTACCCATTTTCCTGATCTGGTGGTTCTGAGAATCACCGATATAAAGATCTCCATTCGACATCGCCAAAATACCTTCTGGACTATTGAACGTCGCTTGTAAAGGTGCGCCATTAATTACACCGCTCTGCCCCGATCCGGCAACTGTTGTCACCACACCTGTTGGTGTCACCTTACGGATACGGTTATCAAGCTGCGTCACATAGATGTTCCCTGAGGCATCAACCGTAACACCCGTAGGGAAATAGAAACTTGCTCCAGTGCCTGTACCATTGGTGTTTCCAGCAGAACCACTCCCGGCAAAGGTTGTCACCACTCCCGCAGGCGTAATTTTGCGGATTTTACAGGCATTATATTCTGCCAGATAGAGATTTCCCGAAGCATCACGAGCCAGACCTTTCATCCCATGGAACCCCGCAGCCGTGCCCGTACCGTTCACACTTGTACTGCTGCCACCGGCAAGAGTCGTTACAACCCCCGCTGCTGTGATTTTTCTAATCCGAAAGTTGCCTTCATCAACCAGGTAGACATTTCCAGAGCCATCAACACTAATACCGGCAGGGGCATTGAACTTAGCTGCCGTGCCCGTACCTTCAGCATATCCACGGACACCTGCTCCCGCTAGCGTGGTCACAACACCTGCAGAGGTGACCTTACGAACAACATGGTTCCCACGGTCGGAGATATAAAAATTCCCCGAGGCATCGCGTGCAATATCATTGGGCCCATAGATCGAAGCAGCTGTGCCAGTACCATTCACCAGTGCTGCAGTTCCAGAGCCCACAAACGTGCTGACGACCCCCGCAGGGGTCATCTTGCGGATCCGATGGTTGTACACATCACAGATATAGATGTTCCCTGAGGCATCGGCGACCATCCGGCAAGGTACATTGAAGCGTGCGGTAGCACCTGTACCGTTGACAAAACCTAGTGTTGCACTGCCTGCTATCGGGCCAACATCTCCAACGGCATATACCGCACCCCCAGTGTTCGTGGGAAGGTAGCTCACAGCAGTCCCAGTATTCAGAACTGAAGGAATCGTATAATTAATGATCGGGACAGCAGGCAAAGCCAATGGAGTCATTGCAAAAGATCCCATGGACTGTTGGCGGGCGTAATGCAACTTCAAACTGTCGATAGGGACACTGTCCTGTTGCGAAAATAAAATGACACTGCACAGCTGAAACACAGCCAGCAACATATAGCGGATACTAAGAAAATTCGTTCTCATAACGGATCTTTAGGGTTTTAATTGGTACGATAATGGTATTGGTAATTTTTCAGGATATTGCTCTCAAAGTCCAGCACATCCTTCAACCGCTGGAAACCATCATATTTGTAATACTCCGTAATGCCACGTGGGTCAGTCATGCTCGTCATACCAACCAATGGTTCATATGTATAGCTGACGACAGTTGCCTTTCTTAGTTTAGTCCTTAACGTATCGGTATGAGTAGCTATCGTTGCGGAACTAACATTTGCCGCGTTTAGGCTGTTGAGTATTGTCGTGGCACTTGTACCCAGCGCTGTGAGGACTTCCGCATAAGTCGCATTCTCTATTTTAGCTATGGGATATTGACCACTATACCCCCATAGATATACCACATTCGGTCCAGCTTTAAGCTTAAATTCTTGAGGGTTGCTAAATTTATCAAATTTTGTAATAGATAAAAGAATATCAAAGTTATTCTGCCCATAATTGTAATCCTTGATCTTGTGGACGTTAAAAACATTTGGCAAGTTTTCTAAATATTCTTCATATGTCCATAAAATATCTTTTTTTACACTGTTTGAGATCGATGATTTTGTTTCAATCACTGGAAAAATAATATTATTTAAATACATTTTTTCATAGACATTACCTGAAGCTTTTAGGTCATAAGGATAACGATATGAATTAATCCTTTTAGAACCATTATTCATTGAAATAGAATCAGAAATTTTAAACAGTTCTGTAGGGTGATATGAAAATCTAGAAATTTTGGAAACGGGACCTTCATTTAAAAAACTAACTTCCTCAATACCTAATAATTCTACCCGACCGGCATAGGGAAAATATTCAGAGGCGACATAATAAATTGGATCTGCGAAAGGAGTAAAAACGTCCTCAGGTAACCTCGAACCAGGATGATTGATCAATACCTTTTTTGGCATTAACGTTAAAGCTCGGAAATTATTCCGTCGGGTAGGATTTGAATAAAAAGAATTCTCTATAATTGAATAATCGAAGATGGTTTCTTTAATCTTTTTACCCTTCGAATCATAAATCTCTTCTCTTAACATTTCTCCATTACCATATGAAGCATTTTGCGGAGGAACAATGGGATAAGAGCCAATAATATGAGCTGGCTTTGCTAAAAAGTTCATTATTTTCCATCCATTACTTTTACCATTTAAGCTTTCCTTTTCAATCACCCTACTATATGTCACTAAATTCCCACTCGTATAATTGGAGGGATAAACTGAACTGTTAGATCTAATAACCACCTCGAAGGACGCATTCCCTTCAATCGGACTTAAATAATTGCCATCGGGTGTGTATTCGCCATAGATACCTCTTGTCTTATAACCTAACGTGGTTTGGTAAGTATAAGTTGGATAATATCCCAAAATTCCCGAACTTTTATTCTCCTCCGTAATATATTCAAAATCTTTTCTCTGTAAAGGGATATCAAAGACACCGTCATAATTAATTATTGATTTAATTCTCAAACCACCTACAAATTTTTGAATATTTTTTAGTGTATGCTGAATATCTTTAGGAAGTTCTGGTTGCTTCCACTCTAAACTTAGGTAACTGGTAAAACTCTGAAAACCCTGAGCGTACATCACTATTCTATATTTTTTCCCGTTAATAAGATTAAATCCTGAAAAATTCACCTTACCGCCATTTGTCGAATAAGTTACTGTACCACTTGCTAATCTATTCATGGTAGCGGGATCGTTTGAATCAAATAATTCGGCAACAACACTACACCCACCTCCTGGACAAGATGCCGTAGTATATGGGTTTAAAATTAGCGTAAATACTGTTTCCTTATTATTCAAACCCTCATAAAGTATATCAACATAATTTTCTTTATATCGATCGTCTTTATTTACATAACAGCTCGTACTACGTATTGTCCAAGGGTCTGATTTTGTAGTATAAGTTGCCACTTGATTTAACCAGCTATCATCTGCTTGATTAGCTTCAAAATCAAAAACTGTATACCCTCCGGTAGGATAGATAATTTTTTCTAAAGATGCTGCTTTCACTTTCAAGGAATCTGTACGCCTATCCTTTCCAGGCAATTCATATTTAACAGGGTAAAATGCTCCGATACCATTAGGAAAGACTTCATATGGCAACTGTTCGCCTACATTACCCTCTATGTAGTATCCCCAGTGATCTACCGAAGAAGTGGCATAGTCTGGTAATCCACTATTAGTGAAATAAGAAAATATATACCCCTTATCAAGTACTTTAGAATTCCCGTTGTAAAAAAAAGGAATAACGCTTTTCAAGGTTGCTTTCTTAAGATCATAATCCTGCACTAGGTTAAATCCTTTTTTCTTTACCGATCCCTCATAAACTGTAATTTCCTTTAATAATTTATCGCCGGGAAGATCTGTTCTTTCATTAATATCATATGTAAAATCTAGATTTACATTATTGGGTAATAAAATTTTTTTTAATCGTTGTGTCTTGTAGTGATTTGAAGTCTGCCCATTACTTAATTTTTCATAATTCAAAAAATAACCTCTATTTATACTGGCGCTACTTGAATAATTATTGATGCCTCCGACCTCGTATTGAAATATAATTTTATCAATCTTATTAGGACTTAAAACCTCTGATAAATACCATCCCGTCGCGGCATTTTTTGTACCGGTATAAACAGATCCAGAAGCCGTAGTGAATTCCATTTTGTCAAATGTATAAGATACACCAAATTCATCTATTATTTTAAAGCGGATAATACAGTGGTCAATTCCAAAAAAAGAAGGATCTCCTAGTTCCCAAGAAAGTTTTAACTTTTCTGTTTTATTAAATAAAATATCGCCATTTTTTCCAATGTAAAAAGACCCTGATCTTCCGTTAAAATTGAAATTAAATTCATCAAATTGAGCATCATAAACACCTGCTGCAATGTTATTATAAGGCCTAAAAGAAATATCCATTGGTGTGTTTCCATCCGTATTATTCGTTGGATTTTGATAATACCAAAATCCTTTTGTCGGAATCTCATCCATCATGCCGTTCACAGTTCTTGTTATGGCACCGCCTGCAATAATAGACCAGCCTAGGCCTACATTGGAAGCATGTTGTTTAACTTTAATCCCTCCACTATGATAGCTAAATTTCACATTTAGCGACAGATCGTTTGTTATTCCAGCATAATCGTATATTGGAATGTCGATTGCAGGGAGTCCTGTTGATCCATTTATAGGAAATTTTCCGAATTTTGTTATCTCGGAAATTGAAGGACTTGGAGGTAAAACATTTATATAGCTGGGATGGTTATTCTCTTGAGCTATTGGGGATGATCCAATATTTAAAAAACACAAGCACAGGGTGTTCAGTAGAACACGAGGAAAATTTAACATTATTACGATTAATTATTGGTTTAATTATTAAATGCTATTTCAAAATTACCTATCGTATTTTGGTCAGTAATATTTTTATAATATCTAGCTTAATTTCGATGACAGCCTATTAATTGGATGTAAAACTAAAATAATTTTTCATTATTATTTAGAAAAACGCAGTTTCAAAAATTTGTTAATAAAAAGATAATATTTATTTCATACTACTTTTAAATCAACCTATGATACTTTAAAAGTATAACAATTTAAATATGAAACGATTAATATGATAATCTCTAAATGTATTTAAGCAAAATTACCCCCAAAAAAAAAATAATCCAGCTCCGCTACTAATTCAATTTTATTTTTTTTAACAGATATTACCTTTAACAAAAGTGGGCAAAAAAACTTTTCAGCACCTAGATCAATTTTATTATAAATATGTTCGTTGCGTGCTTTATATTAATGGCAGAATTAAATGATGGAAAAATAGGATTTCCGAAGCCAAAAAATGGTATGCATCCCTTGCCTAAACCTAATAAATAGGGATATGGTGATCTTCAAAGGGAAGTATTTGGTTATGCGAGCATCAACCTTTTTTATCTTTGCCGATCACTGATTTTAAAAAATATTAAAGCATACAACGAATTATCAATTTCGTTATTTTTGGTAGAACCAATTAATTTTAACTTAAAATGAAATCTTATTCTAATTTATTATGTTTTACAATTATCTTTTTCACCCTAACATATTGTCAGGTTGCTAAAGCACAAAATTTTCTGGAGAAATCCTTCACTATAAAATTCCCGAATGGTGTTGCAAATCAAGTTAGTTATATTCAATTCCCACCAAGTGCAAAGCTTTGGGGCAATATTGAAATAGAAATAACGGGTGGTTACAATAGTCAATTGAATCGCGGCATATTAAAAAAAAGAATAGACATTGTCTATAACGGCACAAATGGCTCTTACATCAGTCAAAATAGTGTGATAACAGATGCTGCTGATCCCCTTTCTTCTCAATGGAATATTGGAGATTTTTTACCGGAGACAAATACCATCCCAATCTATCATTTGGTTAGTACTAGTAATGAAATTTCGGTAAAGATAAAACTTCATCTCATTGCAGGTAGTCAAATAACCGCTATTCAAAATGATATAATTGTTTTAGCGCCGCAAACTAGCCCGATTCCTTTACCCCAAAGACAATTCCGTAATTTTAATGAAAACCGAATAGGAATCGGCACATCCACACCAAATTATAGGTTAGATGTTGTTGGAACGGTGCGTGCACATGAAATATTAGTCAATACGCAAAAAACAGCTGATTTTGTATTTGATAAAAACTTCAACCTGCCTTCTTTGGATAGTGTTAAAGCGTACATAAGCAAGAATAGTCACCTACCAAATATTCCTTCAGCTGCAGAAATGAAAACCAACGGAATTAATGTAGGCGATTTTCAAATAGATCTCCTACAGAAAATTGAAGAACTTACCTTATATATCATCGAAGCAAACGAAACTATTAAAAACCAGCAAAGCCAATTAGATGAATTAAAGGAAAAATTATTAAAATAGAAACTTTTGATATGATAGATATATATTAATAAGTAAAAGGTGTATAATATAATCTTGTCCTTAAGGATGTTTTTTATTCCTCAATTTAAGTTGATTGACTGCCGAATAAAAATAATAAATGGTTACTCTAAACACGAGTGATTTACAGATTAAGTTTAAATTTATTACTGCAGGAATTTTGTTTTTTGGAGACAAACTCCTGCGTATTAAAAACATACTTCTTTTCAAATCATTAACTAATAGCTATCAATCTACCAATTAATTTTAGAAATTGAATTTAAGGTGATGAGTAAATTATACTCTTAAAATTTAAGAAGTAAATTCTAATTTATGCTAGCTATTAAAGTAAGTACACTTTTCTTAGGTGGAAGTCATCTACATTCTTTTACACATCGTGATGAAAGGAATAAAAAGCGTTACTTTTCCTCTAATCGCCCCACCCTTAATGATAATTCTTCCAATACTTTTTCTTGTGCTACGAGCTGTTTATTTTTTTCGATTAAATGCAAGGTTAACTCCTCATTTTTCTTTAGTAGTTTATTTATCATTTCGGAAACTAAAATACCATTTTTCTCAGCCTCTTCTGCACTTGGCATTTCTGGAAGATGACCATTATGAGCAATGAATTGTTCCAATTCGGGTAAACTAAGTAGCTCATAATTTTTATTAAAAACATAATCAGGCCAATTGGAAGTCGTCACTTCCACTTCTGTTGCGGACAGTTTTCCTTTCACAGACATTTTACTACCTGATTTAATAGATCCTCCTACAGCAAGACTATGAAATACCTGCAAAATACCACCTTTGGTCAACGACATACTGTAGTTATTACTCCCACCCCAATACATGCTTCCATTAGCATTAAACCCAAACATCAACTGGGTTTCCTGTCCAGGATTGAATAGAATTGCGGCATGATTTACAGAAGTAAACTGTAAAAAATTTCTAAAACCATTTATCCCGGAGATAGGATTAGAACCGGCAATCGCAATACCTCCATTAACCTGTAATTTATATTGAGGACTAGTTGTGCCAATTCCCACGTTACCAGTAGTAGGAAAGGTGTTGGTTTGTGCAGAAAGAAAGTTTAATAAAAACAAAATTTCAAAAGTAAATAGTAAAATTTTCATAATAATGCTAATAATTGGTTTTAGAAATAGTTGTTTATTTCGATATAAATGTAGAAAAATATTCATAATTTTTTCTACAAAAATCCAAAGCGGAATTATTAGCTTTCATACATTCTTATATATCGATATTCATCGCTTTTAAAAATTTAACGAAAATCGTTCTTTTGAATGCTCGAGATGTTCTATAAAATTTTTTCTCAGATAAATAATTTCATAGATAAATTTAAAAACAAGTTGAAGCGGCCAACAGAGCCAATTACCTCGGTAAATTATTTCTTATATTCAAGAATATAATTTAGTGAAATATAGGTATATTTAGCCCGTACTTAATATTATGAAAAAACTTTACTATTATTTGATTAGCTCCATGGTCTTTCTAGGTTGTGCTGATTTTGTTGAATATCCACTGGAGAAAGTGCAGGTTTCACTACAAGCACCTATAGATAGTCTGGTTACAACAGATTCCATTATTACGTTTTGGTGGGATACCCACCAGGATGCAAAATTTTATCGAATCCAGGTAGTAAATCCAAATTTCGAAAAAACGCACCAGTTAATTGCTGATTCACTTGTTGATATTAATCAATTAACATTGAAACTTAAAATTGGGGACTATCAATGGCGAGTACGTCCTGAAAATTATGGTTCAAGTGGCCTGTTTAGTGCCCAACGTAACATCCAGGTAAAAGAGTAATGAAAAATAGTAAAATAACTACTTATGTACTCCTGACATTGGTCCTAGGGGTGTGGGGTTATGTTATTTATGTAGTCTTGACAAAAGTCAGTGATAACAATGAGATTCTGGTTCACAATGTACCAAAAACCACACCACCTCTTAATTTGAATTACTACCAGTGGAAAACATCACTTCACTATAATGACATTGTGGCCTCCCCCTTTGGTGAAAACGGAACAACTCAATTAGTATCTGAAATTAATGAGGGGCAGTACGTCGATGAGAATCAGCCGGTCGAAAATTATGATGAACTTGCCTACGCTCCTGCGGTAGATATACAATACCTAGGATATATTGAGAATGAAAGGTTAAAACAAAAAGTGGCCATCGTTCAGATAAATGGCAAACAACAATATATGCGTACCAAACAGTCAATTGACGGCTATACGCTGATTAGTATTAATGCCACCGAAATTGAATTTAAGACAAATTTGCAGGTAATTACAATAGCAAAACAATGAAAATCAACAATATTATCTTCGTGTTCACCATCTTACTTTGCAATTACATGCCCGTTAAAGGCCAATACCAACGAAGTGAGGTAGATATATTAATGGATATCCGAAACCGAATAACGGTTAACCATGATGACGGTAGCAAAGCGGTATTCATACTTACAGATCATGCCGCAAAAACCAATAAAGATAAATATTATTACTGGTATCAATCAAGAACAATACAACAGACACAAGGCGGTTATTCGGGAAAATTACTTCATGGAATATACTCGCTTTATTACCCCAATAAGCAACTTGCTAAACAAGGCTTTTATAGAAAAGGTTTGCCAAATGGAGATTGGAAATTTTGGCAAGAAAACAATCACCTATCTAAGGAAGAACATTGGAAAAAAGGTCGACTGACAGGTAATGTAAATCATTTTGATGCAGATGGTCATCTAGTTAAAACAGGGAAAATGAGAGATGGTGAGTGGCATGGCAAAGTTTTAGTTAAAACAGATGCAGATAGCAGTTTACAACCTGTTTATTTTCAGCAGGGTAAAACAATAAGTGAAGAAGATTATTATAAGAGCAATTTGTATCGTAGATCTGGTAGATTTATAAATCAGTTATGGAATAAATTATTTTTTAAAAGCAAATTTGGAGAGAAAAACAATGCCGAAAACACCGATGTAGAAAACGATACTAAACCCATTGAACCCTAAAAAGTGGTTAAAGCTTCAGCTCTCTATCTGGTCCTTGTCATTGCCTTGATTGTCACTATTACTTTAGGGAGCCTGATCTATTTACATTATTTCTACCGTGCTCAAAAGCAAAAATTCGATAGGTATGCATATCTTCAACATGAAATGGAGGTGGCGACTACTTTATCCTTATCCAATTATTTTTATCATACATCATCGGACAGTACCTTCATATCTCCCACCACATTCGATGATTCTGTCAGAGTCAACAAAAGAACGTGGGGTTTATTTGATGCCATTTCAATTATTACATTTCGTGATAAAGATTCGTTAAAAAGAAGTTTTTTATCTGGTGTGCAAGCTTTAGACTCGATAGCACTGTACATTGTTGACGAAGAAAGGCCAGTCGCTATTAGTGGGAAAACAATTGTTCAAGGTACCGCCTACCTGCCAAAATCTGGCATTCGTCCGGCCTTTGTCGATGGTGAATATTATGACGGGATCAAGGAAATGGTGGATGGAAAAATATTGAGTAGTTCCGCATCACTACCAGATATCGAGAAATTACACCTGCAAAATGTTGTATCCTATCAAAAGCAAGCAAAAAAGGAAACTATGGAATTGTTACCTGTAGACAGGGTTCTACGGCGTTCATTTTTCCACCCTACTTTGACCTTTAGCTTGACGGAATCGAATATACTTCCTCAAGATACCATTATAGGAAATATTGTTATCGTAGGTGATTCTAGTATCACAATAAGAGCAACAACTGTTTTAGAAGATGCTATCATAATTGCACCAACTATTCGGATCGAAAGTGGTTTCAAGGGAAAAGGTCAATTTTTCGCTTCTGATTCACTAATTATAGAAAAGAACACAACACTCTCCTACCCTTCGATCGCGGGACTAATTGGGATGGATAGCATTCAAAGTATTTCAAAGGTTAGTATTGGTGAAAACAGTCAGGTAACAGGTCTGGTTTTTCTTTATAAAGAAAAACTACCTGATCAGCTGGATGTGCTTGAACTGGCAAAACAAGTCAATATTCAGGGAGATGTTATCAGCTATGGACTGCTGAAATATACAGATCTATTGCACATTTCTGGGAGCGTATACTGCTATCGATTTATTAGTCAACGACCAAGTTCTTTATATGAAAACTATTTAATAAATTTAACGATAGAGCGAAAAAGTCTTAATCCCTATTTTGTTCGTCCACACTTTTGGTCACTCAATAAAAATAAGAAACAGGGAATTATATCATGGTTAGAATAGCTAAAAATTATCACCTAGCACTTAAAGGATCTACTTTGGTCGAAGTATTGGTTTCCATGGTTATTTTGTTAACCATCTTTGCATTAGGAATGGTAATTTTCACACGTATCATAAGCTCCTCCAAAAGTCATTCCCAACAACAGACACACAGTAGACTCAAAGAAATCAGATCAGCGTACGAAGCGCAGGACTGGAACGATAAATATGAGGAGAATGAGTCATCTGTATCTTATCGGATAGAAGAGGAAGAGTTTCTAGAGATCAAAGATCGTATAAAGGTTAAAATCTTTGCAATAAATAATTCAAGTCAGAAGTTGATCGATAGTCTTATTTTTTTAAAAGAGATCGATGAATAAAGACACCTATACTTGCAAAGCCTTTACATTAATGGAAATCACAGTGGCCTTATTGATTGCCGCCATTTGCATGGGTATGGCTTACTATGTATTAAACTCATTTATTACAATAGGATTAAGCCAACAAAGAGAAAAGAAAAAAGAATATCATTTACATCTCTTTCAAAATTTACTTCAAAAAGAATGTTTAAATTCAAGTAAGATAAAATTTATTGATCAGGAACTGATCATGGAAAGAAAAGATTATTTAACAAGTTATTTATTTATGGATTCCCTCATTATTCGAAGTCAAAATGGAGTAATGAAAGATACCATCTACGGGGCAACACACGATTTTATTCCAGAATATATAGAGGAAATATCGGAAAAACCCCTAAAAAAACTTTATTTTAACTTTCAAAGTGAGTACAGTTTAATTCCTATTGTCCTGTATAAAGATTATAGTGCTGAGGAATTAATTAATTTATCGAACAAGTAGTCATTCCATATGCCTAAGATAGACATCTCATCCTACAAAAAGAAGGATAATAAACGGATAAAAACCTCAACAATTCAGCAAACCGGTAAATCGGATTTTGATTTAATGAGCTTTTTAAATAAAGACATTTCCTTTGGAAACGGTCAATTATCCGACAAAAAAAAAGAGGAATTCTATCTTGAATTTAGTACGCTATTACTTTCAGGAATTGATATTCGAACTGCCTTTGAATTGATATTGATCGATCAAAACCAGCAAAAAAGAAAAAACATTTTTGATCAGATCAAGGATGATGTAATTCGCGGAGAAAATTTATCAAATGCCATCAAGCTCAGTAAAAAATTCAGTAATTATGAAATCCAAAGTATACGCATTGGAGAAGAGACTGGAAAAGTTGGTGAAATATTGAAAGAATTAGCATTATATTATAAAAGCAAAATTTCGCAAAGACGAAAAATTATCTCTGCTTTAACCTATCCAATCATCGTGCTTTGCACATCACTCGGTGCAGTATTTTTTATGCTGAAATTCGTAGTGCCCATGTTTGTAGATGTTTTTAATAGATTTGGTGGGGAATTACCATGGATTACTGCCTGGATTTTAAAAGTTTCTAATTTTATTGATAAAACATTTGGGATAACTATACTTTTATTAATAGCAGTGATCGTCTTTTTATATTACAATCGAAATAAAATTTGGTATAGAAAATGGTCATCAACATTCATTCTAAAGATTCCAGTTGTTAGCGAAATTGTCAGAAAAATCCATCTCGCTCGTTTTGCAAATACCATGCGATTATTGATGAGCACAAATACCCCTTTATTACAGGCAATACAATTGATTCAACAAATGTCCGATTTCTATCCGATACAACAATCACTAATCGCTACCGAGCAAATGATAACACGTGGAGAAACTTTACATGCTAGTTTAGAACTATTTGACTTCTATCCAAAAAAAATGATCCAGCTTATCAAAGTTGGAGAAGAAGTTAATAAATTAGAATTTTTCTTTGAAAAGATATCCCAACAGTATACAGAAGAAATAGAATATCAAACCTCAACGATTTCGACTATATTAGAACCTATCATCATCATTTTCCTAGGTCTGGTTGTCGGATTAATACTCATTGCAATGTACCTACCTATGTTCCAAATGAGCAATAGCTTTTAAAAAAGATACATAACTATTAATTAGCTGTACCTCCAAATTTATTATTATAATTATTCTTTTACCTCTTATAAGTAAATCTTAATCATTTCTCCTTTTACGACGACTAAGTCTTTTTTATAATTTGTACTCGTCCCGTTCACAACATCTCTCAGAGCTTAATTCCCAATTATTACAACGGTCAATAGTTTCCGTAAAGAGACAAATACCTCGATAAATAGTCGAAATACTTGTTATTTCATATCTAACTACAAAAACTGTCCTATGAATTTAAAATTCATTAGACTTCTATTATAGAATATAATTATTTCAAATTATATTGTTCCGGATTCACATCAAATCTGGATGCAATTGATACTGAAAATTTGAGCAGCGCTTTTATTTATCCTAATACGTGAATCCTTCTAAATATTATTTATTGCTTTCTACAAACATTTCCAACTTTCTCAAGCGATCTTCAATTTGCAAAAGATTTTTATCTCTATGCTTTATTAAATGATCATGAGCTTCAATTTGTTTATCTTTTTCTATCAAGTGTAATGTCAATTCTTCAATTTGTTTTAATAAGAGCTTATTCATCTCACCCAGAGATATGCCCTCCTTTTCAACTAATTTAGCCGTTGGCATATCAGGTAAATGACCATTTAAACGAATGAAATTCTCAATTTCCTGAAGTGATTTTAACCTATAGCCCTTGTCAAAGACATAATCTGGCCATCCGGTGGTTTCCACTTTAATCTCTCTTGCACGAATATTCCCGTTCACTGAAAGTGCTTCTTTGGGTGTATTAGTACCTATACCGATAAATCCATTAAAGCCCACAACTAATTGGTCGTGAATGTTCATACGAGTAATTTTCACACTTTTACCAATGGTTTGACTACCACCAGTCGGAAGAATCCCGTTATATGGAATAACTGGATTCCATCCATACGGATCTACAATGACAAATAAATTACTTTCGATCGCTCGATTAAAATTCACTTCAATAAAAGCGGTATCTGCTGAATACGTAAGACGCGCCTCTGTCCAATATGATGCGTGATTACTATTGGATTCAACCTTAATCCCTGTGTTATTCTGCCAGTCCTTAAACCAATGGATATCTACATATTGTGGAGCAAATGTTCCTCCAGTTACATATAAAGATAGCTTTCCAAATCCTCGAGATCCTGAAACATTATTGTAGGCTAATTTTTTCCAACCAGCGGAACTCACTTTGACATTAGTTTGGCTAAAAATAGGATCGCAAAACATTAAGCTAATAAAAAAAACCAAAAAGAAACTGATATTTTTAGATGGGTAAATAGGCATAAATAAAATGATTAATATAATTTGAACTCTTTTAATACTCCACTAGGTTAAAACCCAATATTTTCACAGCTTGACTTTTAATTCATAAAGAATTGTTTCCATCTGTTTGAGTTTCACATCCATCTTCTTTAATTTATCAATTTCCTTTCCCTTCTCTATTAGATGTAATGTTAATTCTTCAATCTTTTTTAGCAATTGTAAGTTTATTTCATCAACGTTCAATCCTTCTTTTTCAATTTCTGCAGCAGAGGGGATTTCAGGCAGGTGCTGATGCTCTTTAATATAATCTTCAACTTCATTCAACGGCATTAACCGATATCCTGATGCAAATACGTAATCTGGAACGCTTATATCCGTTTTGATTTTTACCTCATTTGCCAATATTCCACCATTGACTGCTAATTTTGCCTCTGGTGTTGAAGTCCCTATACCGACACTTCCGTCGTTTTGAACTGTGAACACAACATTTTGATTGGCTACTGCTGTACCACTAGATAACCTCAAAATAGGATGTTCAATATTTTCCTGGTTGATATAGACTGCTGCGCCTACTCCTTTTCGACTAAATTGGTGGTAATTTGAGGTTCCGGGGGTTGTTCTAAAAGTCCCAGTGTAAGTTTGACTAAAGGCTGAAAAACTTAACAATACTCCAGCGAGTAATATAAAACAATTTTTGATCATCGGATTAGTTAAATTGGTTTGCAAAAGCTAATATAATCTTAATGGCATTCTAAAATAACTATTATTAATGATAAAGAAAAGTAAGCTTAAAAATACTGTAAATTCACTCTTTTACAAGTTATAATTAGTCAATAGATAGACTTCCCCAAGCTTTCGGTATGATCCTACATTAACTTTTATTTTGAAAATTTAGATATAATTTACGTATAATTTAGTTCTATTTAAAACTAAATCGTTCGAATTCAACAAATATCATTTTTTTTGATTCCCATTAATAATATCCCAATCCCAACCAAGCCCCATTTTTACTTCATTAATAATCTTAAATTTAACATTATTAAGTTTGTTGCACGGATAGCAACCATTTTCAGTATCTAAGATTTCCATATTTACTTGCCTTCTAAAAAACATCATGGGAATATATCCCCATTGCAATTCATCAGGTGAAACATAATCATCGTCTTCAATAACTTTAACAATTTCATCGTCATTAATAAAAAAAATAAAATTAACAGTTTTTCCATCTGATTTTGAGGAAAGATATTGCTCCTTTAAGCTATTAATATCTACATAACTAAAATTATCAATTGTGGCTTTCAATTGATCTTCATTTAAGCGGAACTCGTGATAAGATGAATTAATTATATCAGATTTTTTAATATCGAATTTTTGGTATAAAAAGTTACCACCTTTATCTAAGTAATAGATCTCATCACATAAATAATCAGGGGTAATGGAAACTATTACAATTATATCATATTTATCAAAACCATGTGAAACTTTATCAACCTTTATATACTTAAACAATCTATTTTTTTTTAAATCTTTTAATATGAGTGTATCTCTATTTAGGCTTTTTATAAAAAACTTCCTACAATCCTTATTGCTTTCATTCATTATTTTAAGAGTATCATTATCAATTCTAAAAGTTGATTGAAAACTGACTAACAGTGGTAAACCGTTACTCCTATTTTTTAAATCAAAAAATCCGGGTTTAATAGTACATGAATCACCAAAGAAATGAAAACCATTATTAATATCTTCAAAAAAATTTCGAATTGGATAAACATTATGAATAGAATCTAAAACAACATTTTTAAGTTTTAAATTTTCGCTATTCATATCAATAGCCCAGTGCCCATTTAAATCTTCTCTTGAATATTTATTATCAATTTTTTTTTGACAGGAACAAATAAATAAAAAGCTTACAATTTTTAGATAAAAAAGAATATTATTAAATCTCATAAATAATTAATAAAAATATATTGTAGTATTTCCTGATTGTGACATCGCATTTTTAATAATTTCAAATAGTTTATTGTGTGAATCATTTAGAGATTCTTTTGAATAAAAATATTTACCTGAATAATTATCAAGTTCTTTGGTTCCATCTTTCTTACGAACATAATTTTGAGAAGAAACTGCATTTTGCTCCCTTTTAGATATTTCTGTAGGTAATTCACCTTTATCAATATCTACCTGATGTCTCATTTCGTGAAAAACTAATTCTAAATCGGACCAACCTCTTTTTCTTGAAATTTTAAAATTAAAAAAAGCTTCACTGTCACTTCCTTTTCCATTTGAGTATTCTAACAATGCATTTTCACTATTTGGACCGACAGCATATGCTGTTGAATAATTATAATCAGGATGTCGTTCTATAATTGAATGTTTATTTTTGCTATTTACTAACGTTTTTAATGATCCTAGCAAAACCTTATCTCCACTAGTCTCAATATATCTATATTGATCAAGAACTGCTTGTTGGTCATTAGAAAGAAAGGTATATTTTCCATCAGTCCGTGGAACAGTTAAAATCAATTGATTATTTGCATAGAGATTTCCTTGTCTATATGTATATTCTCTATTACCAACTACAAATACAATCTCTTTACCATCGGGATCTACAGCTATTATCGGATTATTCGAGACATAATTATAAGGGGAGAAGTTTTCATATTTTTCAGATTTTGGATCAATCACATTCCACCTGCCTATCTCTACGTCATAGAACCTAGCTCCGTAATCCAGCTGGTCCCCCAGCTCTGCCTGCCGTTCCTTGCCATTGTAAAGATAGTTGTTTATGCCGCCGGTTACAATAGCCCTGGTCTTACCAAATGGATAATAATCCTGTTTCTGTACAATCGTAGAACTCGTCTCGGTGGAACCCTTCCTGATCACTGCCCGTACATTGCCCAGATGGTCCCTCAGGTTGTAATGGAAAAGATAGTTCCCGCTGCTGTTCTGCAGGTACCCCTCTTCCGTTATGATCATATCGAGCTTTTGGGGATCACCGTTCTCCTTCTTGTATTCAATGCCCTTGACATAGTCACGCGTGGTCTGGATACCGCCGACATTCGAGTACTTCTGAAGTTTCGTGCCCAGGGCGTCATACTGATAAGATACCGAAACCCCTGATCTGGTAGCTGTCTTTGGCAGGTTCAGGTGGTTATAGGTAAAGTCTGTTCCTGTACGGTCCTTGGTCGCATTGCCGTTCACATCATACGTGTAACTCACAGGCGTGCTGCCGATAAAGCCACCGGTGAGCTTGTCCAGACGGTTGCTCCTACCTGAGTTCAGGTAGCTATATGTTGTCGTGGAACCATCCCGGTTCAGGCTCTTGATATTGCCCATATCATCATAACCCAGCACCTCGCTCATCACCCGCGCTCCGCTGCTCGTTCCGTTGGTCAGACGGTTCAGCTTGTCATAGCTGTAAGTGAATGTACTCAAGGCATCCGAGCCATGTCGCCACTGCTGGCGCGAGATGTTCCCGTTGTACTGCACCGTCCCGCCATCCTGGTAGTTCAGCGTCATGGCCAGTTCCTTCGAGGCGATCCGTTTGCTCCATCCACGCTCGTTATAGTCATAGTCAATCACGGTCATGTAATTGCCGCTGCCCGTCTCATTATGCAGACTCTTACGCCTTAATTGACCGATCTGGTTGTATTCAAGGTTGCTAAGGATTACTTCCGCCTGGCTGTTGACCTTTTTGCGCGTCTGCTCAGGCCGCCCAACATGGTCATAGCTATTCGTTGTCAATAAAGTCGTTGCCGCTCCGCTCGCAGAGGCCTTGTGGACATGCCTGCTAGTTTCCACCTCTCCCGAAAAAAGATAACTGTTGGTCACCACGTCCGTCCCTCCCAGGTGGTTCTGCGAGGCCGTCTGGATCAACCGGGCACGATCGTCATAATAATGGATCGTCAAAAGCGCTGAGCTGCCATCTTCCCGATACACCTTCATCCCTGTCAGAAGCGTCTTTGTCTTATCCGATTTGGTGATCCCGGTAGCTTGAAGACCTGTCGTTGTAGATCCGGTAAAATCATAGCGGTCGTAATAATTGACTACTAGCGGTTTGATTGTAATACCAGCACCCGTCGTGGGAAATGCTGTAGCTGGATAATCGCCACCGCTTCGCGTCTCCCATAGCGGGCCGGCGTGGTTATCAACCAGGGTCTGCATCTGCGTACGGGAGATTTGAGTCGTATTGGTATTAGTGTACTGTCCTGTAGTAGTTAACCGTCCAAAGGCATCGTATTTCATAAAAATCCATTCCTTTCTGCCTCGCTGCAGGACGTCTTGGGTAAGCACGATCTGATCGTTCTTATTGTACACAAGGTATTCCCAACCCTTGCCTGGGATCTTCTTCTCCACCAATCGACGTCTTCCATCATATCGATAAGCGTAGATTAGTTCGGCGAAGTTCGTACTGCTTTCTTTGAACGAGGTGCCCTTGATCCCCGGAGGTAGTACATAGCGTAGGTTGCCCAGGTCATCATAAACGTAATAGGTATCTAGAAATTTATTGGAGGTCTCCCAGACTCGCTTGAGCACCACACGGTCCTGGAAATCATTGTATTCATCCACCGTACCTGCCCTACCAGCAGTATCCACCCAGTTCTCATCTTTAATGGTCGTGCGGTACAATCGTCCTGTTGCATAGTGACCAGAGGCACTAGCCCCCTCGCTGGTAACTTCCCATATACGCACCGTATCGCGAGTGGAGGAAACCGACGAGTTTGTGCCGTATTCACTCACCACTGTTCTACCTGTAGTGGTCGCTATACCTCGATTGGCAACTGGCTGCCAAGGCTCACCTGGTGAGCCTTGCTCCAATACCCGATTTAACGGACTATTCTCAAAAACTGTATTGGCATACGGATAATCCGTTTTCACTACATGCGTATCCCAACCAGTAAGCTTCCCAGGTACCGAACCCGCAGATTTATAGTAATGTTCTAGGCTATCCTTCGCAGAAATTTTAAAACTCCCATTGTTACTCTTCCCAGCATACGGAAGGAATTTGTGCGTTTCCCTGCCAAAACCGTCATAAGCAACATGTTGCACAATATCTTTAAAGGTTGGGCTGGCCATAACTTCCACACGCTGAATAGGTCTGCCAAGACCATCGAAGTACTCAATCCTCTGGTTTTCATCCTCAATGGATCGAATCTTCGAGAGATCAGCAGTCTTAACAGGGGCTCGGAACATGCGGGTAACTATGTAGTTCTGCGAAGGAGTAAACCCGTTCAACACATTTGGAGAGCTCTGTATAAAGAGACGTACATTCTTCCCAGATGGTATATGGAAACCAGGCTTTAAGGTAATACTCTTTAGTGCAGAATAACTCGTTGCAGTCCCGTTGTAGCTGTTCACTTCAAGGTTCACTGTCTGCCCATAGCTAACTAGGGAAAGGGTCAATAGGGATAATAAGTTCAGTATTCTTCTCATCGTTAAGCTCGGTTAAGGGCGGTAATGATATTGGTAATCCATCAGTACATTCTTCTCAAAGTCAAGGACGTCTTTCAACCGTTGGAAACCGTCATATTGGTAGTACTCCGTAATTCCACGCGGATTCGTCATACTCGTCAAACCGAGTAAGGGACTATAAGTATAGGTGGAAATAAATGAATTAGTTAACTTATTACGTAAAGTAGTCATATGGTTATTGATGGTCGCATCACTGACACCTGCTAGGTTAAGAGTATTCAGGATATTCTGACCTGCCAAATGGTGTGTAGGAGTTGTTCCACCTCCCAACGCGGTCAATATATCTGTATAAATTGCATTCTCAATTTTGGCAATTGGGTATTGTCCGTTATATCCCCACAGGTAAACCGCACTTGGATTATCTAGTTTCTTTATTTCAGTCGGATTTCCGTAAGAATCGAATTGCTTAAAAGCAATATAATCAATGAGATTATTTTTTATATAGGCTTCTTTCTTTTCGATTAAATATTGATTTTTTTGATTGACTTTTTTACTTATAAATGTATTCTTCAAAGACTGTGTTAATAAACCATTTAAATATAATTTATCTTCAACAATTTCGGTTATCAAATTATCTGTAGCCATGCTTAGATATGTATTGGACGCATAGTCACTTGGGTAAAACAAAAATCTATCAGATTTAATATTTTTTGAATCGAATCGAGTATGTTTTTTAAGCAGATACTGAGCGTTATATTCATAGCTATTAATTTCTTTAATCTGTCCATTTTCCTCAAAAAGAAAAGTTGTATCAGAAGTTATTTTATAGGAATCTGAATAAGTTCGATACACTAGAATACTCGAATTATCAAATATTTGACTAGCACTAGCTGGTTGACCAATAAAATAAAAATTTTGTGCTACTTTAATTCCATAAATATTTCGCTGTGAATTCGGTAAAACATCATATTTATTACTAACTTTTTTCAACAATTTAAATTCATTGTTTCCAATATATTTATAATCTTCCTGATATTTTAGAAGACCCTTCTTATAATTACCTGCTGATGGGGGGGGGAAGGGATATCCTGGAAAAAATAAATCTGGATTGTCCTTGAAATTATAGAAATAATAACTTTTTTTAATTGTTGAGCCTAAATCTTTTATTATTTCCGTGACATTTGAATAACCTACGTAGGAACCCTGAGTAGTGGCCAGGGGATAACTAGAGTAAGATGAAAATAGATCCCAATAACAAGTAGTAACATAATTTGGATCCTCAGGATTTTCAGAAATAATTACATTATGGCTACCTAAGTTACTGACGAAATAACTTGGGGTTGAACCAATCTGGCCTGAAGAATTATGGGAAGAAACTTTATTATATTGATATTCTTTCTGGTATAAAATTACATTTCCATCCATAAATGTATTTTTTTTAACTCTAATTCCAGGTCCAGCTGAATTAATTAAATCCCCACCTATCTCAACCTTAGTTTTTAAACTAATGTCGACCGATGCTACATGGGGTATTTCTGGATCAACTTCAGATAATAATTTAACATACAAACTGTAAGCACCATTTTGAACTTTTATAGGATCAATACCATTACGAATTCTTATATCTTCACTTCCAGATCTTTTCAAGTAAATCTCAAATGAATCATTTGGTTTAAATCCATTCAATGTTAAAACAGGACTAATAGAAATGGAACTTCCAAATTTGGTTTCATCGATTATAAAATTTTCCGAAATTTCATAAATCCCTTTCTCTTCACCTCTTACAGTATTATCAATTGATAACACAATAAGAGTTGTATCTTTGAAGGAATATGAATCGGAACCTTCTATTTGATTACCTTCATATTCAAAGATTGATTCCCCACCTGTAGGATATTTAATACCTGATAATGTAAATGCCTGTGAATATTGATGGTCTATATCTTTATTAGCCCCTAATTTTGTGCTACCAAAACCGTAAGTAACAAAATCCCTATTTTCCTTGCCATTATGATATCCCCAATGGTCCTGTGAATTTGACAGTCTATTAGGTAATTTTACTGCGGTCAAATAATTAAATTTATAAGGTGAAGTCTTTTGGTTCCCAGACATTTCTTGAATTGAATCTAATTTTAATCTATATTTATCTTGCTCTTTAAACGCATAATATCTGGGGGAATTAGATTCAGGATCACTTAAAAAATAAGAAGAATAAAAATTATAGTTTTTCAATAAAGTATTATTATCCAATATTTTTATTTGTTTCAAACTATACGTTCCCGGTAAATCTTTACGTACTATTTGATCTCTTACAAATTCAATTGTAGTGCTTCCATATTTTATGGATTTTAAAATTGGTTCACTAAAATCAGAATAACTTGCTGTACCTCCAAATGCTACACCAGCGCACCAAATGTTTATATTTGCGTAGATTTTAACATTTTCAGAAACTCTATTGGTAATATTATAAAAAAAATGATCATACTGAAATGTTACAGTATTTCCTACATTATCCTCAATTTTTGTTATGCTCCAAGAATTTACAGCATTAACAACTTCCAAATTACCCCCTGAAGTGCTCTCAGAACTAAAATTTTCAAAAGCATTTTCTGAATGAGTAGATTCTTGAAAATAATATTTTATTCCATTAGGGGCTGTAACTATCCATTTATTAATATCAATTTGATTAATTTTAATGTTCTTATCTATTGGAATAGTTTTAAATTCTCCAGATTGATCTTTAATAAATGAGCATTCTATTCCAGGAAAAGAAATATAATACAAATCAGGTTCTGAATCTATTTGACTTTGCAGGATTTCATTGATATAATCAATTTTTTGATCAGGAGAAAGTAGATTATTTCTGAATTTTTCAATTTTTGTATAATCATAGCTATCTTTATCCGCCTTACCACGAACTACTCTGGAAATATTACCTGAGGCACTTAAGTTCCAACCCAATCCTACCCACGAAGAAATCTCATCTACCTTTATCCCACCCGCATGATAATCTAATTGTATAGGAATACGAATTCCACCAAACTTAATATCCCACAGAGGTATATTTATCCTTGGAATACCAGTATATGTTCCCACTGGTTCTTGAAAAAATTTTCCTAGAGAGGCAGAAGTAGGTGATAACGGAATAGACACTGGCTCTCTTTCTAAAATGTAATTACTACTTTGAGAGAAAACCACGCAAATTTGAAAGCCGATAGTTATAATAATTAATAGAAGATATTTAAGCATGGTTGTATATAAAAATAAATTTCTTTTCATAAGGGCGGATTCGTTCTTTTTAAAAATCAAAAATTTATTGAGTACTATTAATTATATTAAATAGTTACACCTTTATTACCCTTCAATTCTAATTCCTTTCCTGCAACTTAATTTGATAAAGAGTTAACTCTTCAATTTTTTCAACAATATTTTATTCATTTCTCCAATCGAAGGCCATCCATTTTCTATTTGTCAGGTCTTGGGCAATTCCAGGTCAAGGAAATTAAGGTAGTTGCAGCTGAATGACCGGATTATTTCATTTAGCCAAATTATTATTTTCAACAATTGTCAGAGATTAAAAAGTTTATTATTGAAAATGACCATTTACTGCCCTGATTACACCATTGACCTAAAATTTTTCAGTAGAATCTCTACTTTAACCACAGTATTATTATCATTTCCAAAGTTGTGTGATTTAAAGATATACCTACCGCATTGACTCATCTAATTTCTATATTCTGGATCGTACATCACAAGATACAAGGTTTCCGACTCCAATTCTTGTACCTGTATTGGTCGTATTATTTTTACACATTAAATTTCTTCCACCTTTAAGGCGTGATTGATCTGATTAATTCAACTTTGTTAGTTATGCTTGCATAAATATGCATAACAAATGAGGTAGTTCGCATAATCGACAATATGCTACCGCAGAACACAATCCTAAAATTTCAACCATACTCATGATGTATTAGTCACATAAAAAATAGGAAGTTGTCTATCCTCAAACTTAAAAAAACAATAAAATTTAGAAAGCAGAATAAAAGTTGACAGTATTTACTAAAAAAATTAATAGTTAGTAAGACTTTAACAACCTTGATGTTAATAATTTGATCTCAATCAAAAATAAATAATAAAAATGAAAAAATAAAATTTATATAAAAAATAAAGGCGCTGATAATCAGATCTATATATTTAATTTATTATAATAAATCATGGAACAGTAATACTATTTCATTTCAATAGGCTACATAATCTCTTCTCTGATTGCTTCCCAATCTTTCCTATAATTGTCCGTAAAGTTTAAGGTGAACATCCCTAAATGTCGTTCAAAACTGGCAATCTGTATTCGATTCTGCTTGCGGAAGAAGTGTAACAACTCGAGCTGAATGTATTTCAGTCCGTTAATCTCATGCATGCTGCGTTAAATAAACTCAATAAACGGAAGGTTAAACTGGTTTGCCATAGACTTATTTAGTTCCGAAAAGCCTTTTCATCTACTTTAAATACGGTAAGAATCCCTTAGGAGTCGAAGAAGTAACCCGTCCGTTACTTACGCCAATAACAAGGGTATTTCTTTGAAAACCTCAGCCTGCGATATTAGTCTGCTCCTATAATCAGCGCCAGAAGGGGTTCCCGTCGTCCGATTTCTGTATCATAGAACCTAGTTCCAAAGTCTAGTTGGTTGCCTAGCTCCTCTTTAAATCTATTAGTTTTTAACAATTACCAACCTCAAATTATATTTTAATTCATCCTTATCTAAATAGCTTTTTAGTGACTTGATATAGAACCCATTTTCGATAGCAGAAAGTGCTGATTGAAGTTCTTTAAAAGGACCTATTAACGTTACTTCTCGTTCAACAGTGCTGTTGTTGGTTTCAATCGCTTTATTTTCAAAACTTACACCTATTGATTGTTCTAAAATCAATTCACCTACACCAGTTAAAACGGATGATGTCCAAGAAAGTGAATCTGCGGAATACATTTGAAGAAGACTATCCTGTAAGTTTCGCTTTCTACTCATAAGCTCAGCATTAAAATTCTCTGTTCTATTTATATCTAATTTCGCACTTAAATCGTAATAATCACTTATTAAACGAAATGTCTTGCCAAATGCCAAAAACCATGCGAGTATTAAAAATAACACAGTGCCAATAAGTAAAGCTGTATTCTTTCTTTTATATGTCCAATCGCTAAAGTTCATCGGTATATTCTATTGCTAAGACAAAATCTTTTTGATTACTATTCGGTTTATTCTGATCCATAAATTTACTGATCTCAATTTGCTTTAGCCAGGGATAGTCTCTTAAGGTTTTAATCCAGGATTCTAATTGATTCAAGGTAAAGCATGATCCCGTGATCAATAGCTTATGCGGATTTTCTCGTTCATTTTTTAGACTACCTATTTTTCTAGTATTAATTGGGTTTATTATCACTTGTTGCAAATATATTCCATCTTTATTTTCTAATGAATAGGCTAGTTGATTGATTATCCACGATTTCTTAATCCCACCATTCCAACCTAAATTCAGTAAAAGAGAATCATTTCTATTAATGATATTTAACATTTTATCTTTCTCATTTACATTTGAAATTTTTTCGTTGGTTTGAAAATCCACTTCATCGTATTTTTCATGATAAAGGGTATACAAACTCGTATTTATTAATAACAATAAAAAAAAGGTTCCTAATATTAAAAAGCCATTTGCCCTGAACTTTATTTTTTGTCTATACTCTACAAGCAAATCATAAATAGCTTGGTCCTGGATATTTCTTTCTGGAAGGAACCGATGCATTAATAATGAAAATCCAGCGGCATAAGGTAGCACAAACTCTTCTTCAATTTGGTTTCCCTGAAGCCTAACAGCAAATTTTGTTTTCAAATTTTGTGAAAAAATATAGGATATCCATTCTTTTTCGTCAACATCTCTAGTGATTTGATGACCACCAAACTGAAAATGACCACTGTAACCATTAAGTTGGTTAAGCACATTGTCAACAACAAAGGGACCTAAATACACCTGTAACAATTGATACCCTGAGAGAAGGAATGTAGAAGTTATCTTATGATACAAATCAGTTTTTATTAAGCTCACCCAGACTTGACTTAATCCAGAAAAAGAACAAAATAAATAATCTTGTTCATTATAGTTTGGAAAAATAATCTTTACACTATTTTCATCTATTTCATCTGTTAGCGGGCTTTGTTTAACCAATACTCCCTTGCCCTGCAAATGAAGAGAAATAGGAATATTTTTGTGAATAGACAAAAATTCATCTAGACGATCCCAACTCTCAAAATAGTGAGATTGAAGGATATTTATATTATCTTTTTCTCTTTTCAGATGACAAATCCGAAATAAAACATCATCCCCCTGTCCCAATTCACAACTTATGCCAATTGATTCCTTAATGTCGTATATTTCTTTTAAACTAGTGAGCATGTCACGTATCGCGCTAATAAATAATGGTAGGTTTAATAAAAACCACAGAGATTACTTTTCTAGTTGTTTTTTCCTTACTACTGAATAGCCATCTTATTATAGGAATTCTGGATAGAAGTGGTACACCACTTCCTTTATCACTATTTTCCATTCGTTCAATTCCACCCAGCACGATCATATCCTCATTTCTGGCACGAACAATAGACTCAAATTTACTTGTTGAAGTCGGTGGCGGTTCGCCTTCCACGTTACTACCTATAAAATCAGTAATGTCAACAGCAATATCCAAAGTAATTTGATCATCACCAGAAACAACTGGCCTTATGGTAATATCCATATTCGCCTCAACCGGCGTAAATTGATCGGTTAAAATCGTATTTGATTGTAAGGAAGGTATTATATTTTGAGTTGTCGTCTTATAATATCGTTTACTACCGATACTTAATGTCGCGTTATGTCCATTTAGCGTTGATAATTTTGGGACAGATCGCATTTCAACATTTTGATTCTCCTCCAGCGCTTTTAGTGTGACATAGAAATTAGGTGAAACTCTCCCAAGATTAAATGAGCCATTTCTCCCTATCTGGGATAAAAAACGATTTATTCCACCTGATCCGAAGGTAAAATCAACACCCTGCCCCAAGAGACTACCCCCGTAGCGGGTAGTCGAGTCTGCAATTCCCGCGCTAATACCTGTTTTGACTGTATTACCTTTCTGCACATCTAAAATGGTAACCTCGATGAGTACCATGGGTACCAGTTTATCTAACTTTTGTATATAAGACTCAATTTCACTGATTTGTGGCGAAGAACCGGATAACAAAAGCATATTTTGTTCTTTAAATTCTTTGATCTCTACATCTCTTCTCCATTCCATTGGAATCATCGCTAATATAGTATCTAGGGAACGATTCTGTAGTTGGACAATGCGGCTGTCTCTGAGTCCTTCCATTTTACGATCACCGATTAAGTAGGTTCCATTTTCCTTTTTAAACGTATATTGGGTTGTCTTAAAAATCTTATTCAGAAAGTCCTCAAAGCTAACATCTCTCACATTTGCACTCACTTGCCCCTGAATAGCTGAATAAATAAAATAATTCACCTCCGCATCCTGTGCAGCACGTTTGATCAAATCTAAAATGGGTGTATTCTCTGCCTGAATGGTAAAGCGTTTCCCCTGTTCATTGTCATGTCCGTAAACTGTAAAAGCGCCCGGAGTTCCCATAGACGGAGGTCCTTCCATCCCACTCGATGGTTGGTTCCCGCGATATCTCACTGCTGTCTCTCGATCTTGATTAATAAACAATTCCTCCCCAGGAATTAGTGCTTCAATAACATATACACCATCTTGGGTTAAATTATACCGTAGATTGTTGGCAAAAGCCAATTTTTCCAATGCCACATCAAAGGGAGCTGAAGAGATAAAGCCACTAATGACTTTATCTTGTAAATTGACAGGAACAACTATATTCCGAGCGGATAAGCTGGAAATTAACTGTACAACATCTGTTAATTTATCATTATTCAACTCATACCCCAAATTCTCATTTTCATTGTTATAAGTTACCTTTATTTGCTTTGGGATAGCGACTGGCTCTACACCTTGCATTTTAGCAATACTCATGATAGTTCCCATTACCTGGATATCTAACTGATAATTTTTACTTAAAAATAACAAGACGTTTAGAGCGGTTTCTTCTTGAAAATTATTTACTATGGAGATTTGAAGTTCTGGATCAACATTAATATTGAGTCCATTAGATTCTGCTAAAGCCCTTGTAAATTCCTGAATGCTAGCTCCTGAAACTGATAATTTCACTTTTTCGTTCATCCCAGGAACCATAACTGCTACGGCATTTAATCGCTCTTCAACTTGTTTATAGCGCTGTTCCAAGGTTTGCTGTGCCATCAATGGGATGAAAGAACACAGGGATAAAATCAGCACTAAAATCTTTCTTAAATTCATTATCAATAGTTTATTAGCAAAGGGTAAATTTCTTCAATAGTCGTTTGTTGCTGTGCGAAAAGGTTATATGCATTTTCACCCAATGATTTTATTTTTCTTTCCTGCAATAGGGAATCTACTTGTAGATTTTCTTTCTTTATTTCAGATGAAAGTTCCTTATCTAAAGGAATGATCTCATATACGGCCTTACGTCCCTTAAACCCAGTATAAAAACATTGATTACAGCCCTTGGCTACAGCATGTTCATCTACCTGAAAATAAGGTTGAAATTGTTTTGGATATAAAGAATCATCCATCCTTTGGGTTACCTTACATGCCGGACATAATAGTCTAACAAGTCTTTGTGCAACGGATGTGTTCAGTGTATTTGCAATTAAAAAACCAGGGATCCCCATGTCAATTAATCTAGATATCGTTCCCCAAGCCGAATTGGTGTGAATTGTGGAAAGAACCAAATGGCCAGTTAATGCGGCACGAATAGCCATGTTGGCGGTATCGGGATCCCGGATCTCTCCCACCATGATAACATCTGGATCTTGTCGTAAAAAAGTACGCATAGCAGCGCCAAAAGTAAGTCCAATGTTTTCTCTTAATTGAACTTGATTTATACCTTCTAATGTATACTCAATAGGATCTTCGATCGTTAAAATATTTGTGGTATCCTTATTAAGATATTTAAGTGTTGCGTAAAGTGTCGTTGTCTTACCTGATCCAGTAGGTCCACTAATCAGCATGATACCATTCGGATTTTTTACCCCTTGTAAATAACGTTCTAAGTCTTCGCTCGACATGCCTAAAGATTCAATCTGAATGTTAGTGGCATCATTATTCAATAAACGGAGTACTACTTTTTCGCCATGCAATGTGGGTAAGACGGAAACGCGCATATCAAAATTTTCACCATTTTTGGAATAATGAATTCGACCATCTTGAGGTAGTCGTTTCTCAGCAATATCCATGTTAGATAAAATCTTGATCTTATTTATGAGTGCTGGATAATCCGATTTCACTAAAGAATAGCGTTCCACCATTAAACCATCAATACGGATCCTTACCCTACCTCTATTCTCGAAACTCTCAATATGAATATCACTACTTTTTAGAAGTTTAGCTTCTAAAATTAAACTATCCAGAAAAGTATTATCAAAAGGAAGTTCTTTAAGAACTGTAGATTGTTTCGTATTATGGTTGTCAAAATAATAACGTTCCAATAATTGATCTATCTGGTTTGAGTTGACCTCCTTCAGAACATAATTAAAATCAAGAACCATAGCGAGTTCTTCCTCGATTTCCTCAGGGTTCCGATCAGTAAATAAAATAACTGTTTCGCTTTCTTTATCGACAGCAACGATACGGTAATAAGTTGCTAAATGCGGAGAAAGCAGTTTAACAACCTGTTCGTTAATTGATTTAAACACCCCTAAAACTTTGTAAATATCTGGTTAATAATATGCTGTTTGTTCAATATTAAAATATCAGGTTAAATATAGAATATTTATTCACATCTAGGTATACTTATTTTATAACTTTTACCATCATCTCTGGAAAAATATTGAGATATTTCATCAACAGTACAGCAATCAAACAAATGGCTTGGATCCCAGCAAGAGGAATATGTTTACTTTTCCCTTGTAGGTGAAAAAAAATGGGTGAAAACAAAATTGCAACAAGTAAACTTACAATCGTGAAAACAATATAAGTTTCCAAGTCCACATATATCGTAAGCACCAGGAAAAATAACACATCACCCCATCCCAAATAATTGTCGAATAGATATACAATCTGCTTTTTTTTGATTGAAAAATAAATTGTAATTAAAATCAACAGTAGGAACACAAAGGCGAGATTCAAAAGAATCATTTGAGGCAACGTTTCTGCAGAATGCTCCAAAAGACCTCTTCCAAATAAACCAATCAATAAAATTCCGTACCACCAAATGTGCACTTGGCGATTTTTGATATCTTCCCAAGCAATACCGATGCATCCTAGAATACCAATACCTAACCACAACATTTAATCCACAGTTACTTCTTTCAAATTTTGCTCTTGATCAATTTCCCAAACATTAAAAGTTCCATCTCCATCAAAATCAACTACGGCTGTGGCTCTAGCTAAAAAACCTTGATTATCAGATTGCACAATCTCTATACGGTAGTTAGCCTTCCCGTCATTTCCCTCTGTCGTTAATTTCTCTTGTATGAATCCAATTTCAGTTAAATCTGCCGAATACTTAGATTTTTCATAGAAATAATTTTTCTGTAGAGTCTGCACATGTTGCAACTGCATTTTAGCTTCTGTGCTTTTTGCTTTGGTAATTAATGGCAATAAGTTTGGAAGAGCCAATAAGACTAGAATTCCAATTATTACCAACACCACCAAAATCTCAGTTAATGTATAAGCTTTAACTTTTTTGGTTAATAAACTGTTTTTCATAATTTCATTAGTTTGTTCACGAAAATAGGAAAAATTAATAAGTTAAGTTCATATTGAAAATTATCAATTATTGAATTTTAAACGAAATTTCATCAATTTGCTATTTGACAAGATATCTTATCCCTATCCTATTAAAATATCTTCTGTTATTCATTCTTACCTACCTTTACGATCCCTATCATTCAGATAATAAATTCGTATCACTCCAAATAAAGTTCCGGCAAGAAATATCGTGTCGATCATCATGTATAGGATCAATTATAGAGTTTTCCATCCAATAGTTCATTGAATTTTAAAAAATCGAATATTTGGAAAATGATCATTCAAATACAACTGCATAATTTAATTATTAAACTTACTAAGGAATGCTAAAGTATAATAATGATAGATTTTTTGATAAACAAAACCAATAATTATTCACTGATTTTAAGTAACAAATGGGGGGGGTAATTAATTCTCTTATAGAATTGAATTAACCCCTTTTTCACCTCAATTCACTCATTATCCTTTTCAGTTCTTCTATATCCTTTTCCTTTTGGATTAAATGCAACGTAATTTCTTCAATTTTTTTCAGCAAAAGTTTATTCATTTCGCCTAAAGAGATCCCTTCACTTTCAATTTTATCAGCCTTTGGCACATCAGGGAGATGTCCGTTTAATTTAATATATTCTTCAGTCTGTTGTAGCGATAACAATTCGTAGTCCTCTTGAAAAACATAATCTGGCCAATTGGTAGCTTCAACTTTTATTTCCTTTGCTCTAATCATTCCATTCACCTGAACTTGTCCCTTAAAACTATTTTTGTAGGGCACTTCAACGACCGCTGTGCCTGATAGTGGTTCGTCCACCACTGTCCAGTTCTGATAATATGTCGATGAATGCTTAGAGAAGGCATCAACCCAAAACCTTTGATAATAGACTTTATCATTGATAAAGACAACGACCTTTCCGTTTTCGTTAGCCAGTTGGACGATTGGCGTATAGCTTCCTGAAGAAGATATCGTTGGGGTGTAGAAATAAGTATTTCCAGCGGAATTCTTATAAATATAGAATACAAGTTGTAAGTTTATGGTATTAGCTCCTCCGTAACTGAACCCTTTAATAAAAATTGTTGGCATATCAGCTCCGGATACAAATGGAATATTTGTTTTTATCTTCACTCCGTTGACGGGAGTGCCTGCAATAGAATATGACACAAGATTTTCATGGAGCTGGGCAGTCAGCGTACTCCAATATGAAGTAAATAAAATTAAAAATATGATTTTTTTCATTGCCTATATTTTTTCGTCATTTGATGATGATTTAAGGTCTTTCAATTGGGCTTTTAATAATTCAATTTCAACTCCGATTTGTTCCAGGACTGTCACCTGATTTAACAGCTGAGCATCTTTTTGGATAAGATGTAACGTTAATTCTTCTACTTTTTTCAGTAAAATGGCATTAAATTTCCCCAATTCAACTCCTTCCTTTTCGACCTGATCTGCAGTCGGGACTTCAGGTAAATGGCCATTCTCATCAATAAACTTCTTGATAGACTGAAGCGTTGGTAGATCATAATCGTCCTTAAATACAAAGTCTGGCCAAGGACTTGCTTCAACCTTTATTTCACTTGCTCGAATCGGACCATTAACTGATAATTTTGATGTGGGAGTTTGGGTTCCTATTCCCACATTCCCATTAAAGGCAACAGTGAGATCCCCACCTACTGCCAATTTACCAACTTTGACCTTTGCGCGTTCAGTGCCACTCCCTCTAGGCAGCGATCCTGCTATTGGTTTAGCAATGTTCCATCCATATTCATCTGAAATGATGGCCACTGCGGCAAGATCTCTTGTGAAATTAACTTCTAAGTATGCAGTATCTGCATCATATGTTAACCGAACCTCGGTCCAGTAACCGCTAATACTATTTGAATTAACGGAGATACCAGCTTTATCACCCCAATCTTTAAACCAGTTAATGTCCATTTGATAGGGTGTTAAACTACCACCTGTAGTATATATGGTAACCTTACCGAACCCTCTGGCAGCCAAACCGTTTACATAAGCCACACGTTTCCATCCAGATGAACTTACATTTGCGGAAACCGGTGTTTGCGAATACACCAAATTTGATGTAATAAAGAAGATAAAAATAAAAAATAGTTTAGTCATACATACAGTTAGTTTTACAATAATAAAATATTTCAATAAACATTATTCATCCTCATTTAAGAGCCCTAAGTTTACATGAATTTTCTCCATATTTTGTTGTAACACATGAATTTGAGCGCCCTGCAATCGTAACTCCTTTTCCTTTTCAATTAGATGCAATGTCAATTCTTCAATTTTTTTCAATAACAAAAGATTTATTTCTGCGAGATCAAGTCCATTCTTTCCTATACTATCTCCAGATGGAATTTCCGGTAAATGTTTATGTTCTTTTACAAACTGTTCTATATCAGATAGCGTCATCAAATTATAGTCATTTTCAAAAACATAATCCGGCACCGTAATATCCGTTTTGATCTTAATCTCTTTTGCAAGAATATTTCCATTAACTGTTAATCTAGCGACGGGTGATATCGTGCCAATACCAATATTCCCATTTGACAGGATATGCATACCCAGCTGACTTGTCCATGGATCCCCATTTCCGAACCCAAAATAAAATCGGTTGGCAACTGCACCACTCCCCATTATACCCATTCCAAAGTATCTCGCAGACATATCTGCATTAAAAAATGAGAGACCTCTGGCCCACCCACCTGTTGTTACAGGTGCAATGTGATTAATTCCGCCTCCATCGATTTTAATGTAACTGCCCTTCGATGTAGGATAGACATTTTGCGCTTTAAGTGTTCCACAAAAAAATAAAACCATTATAAATCCCAAAAAGGACTTTATATAACTGCTTTTTTTATTCATAATTAAATGAGTTCATATTTTAGTTATTTTTACTCTCTAATTTATCCAACCTTTCTTCCAGTTGAATTTGGTATAAGGTTAACTCTTCTATTTTCTTAAGGAGAATCTTATTAATTTCACCTAGCGACTGACCTTCATTTTCAATCTGATCTGCTGTCGGCACCTCAGGAAGATGTCCATTTTTATAAATAAAACTCTTCACTTGCGCTAAGGGAATTAACGAATAATTGGGCTTGAAAACATAATCTGGCCAGTCAGTTGTAGTTACTTTGATTTCATCTGCCTTAATAGTCCCTTTTACACCCAACTTTACGGTTGGATTTTGAATGCCGATCCCTACATTTCCGTCCTGATAAAATAGGGCGTTTCCAATTCTTTGCCACTGATAGGAGGCCCCAAAAAGATGTGGAAATACATTTGCCCCGCCCACATCATAGTATTCAACAAAAATCCTGATATTATATGCCGTCGAGTGTTGAGTAGCAACTTTTACTATATTATTTTCTACCTCTAGTGTAGGGTGATTTGAGTTAAGCGCTGAAGCACTTACCAATCTCACTTTCCATTGAGAGGATGGGCCGTCATACCATGCAATATACTCAGTGCCTGTCCTTGTTCCGGTCGTCGGGACATCCATCTTAATTCTATAAAGACCTTTAGGGTTTAGAGATAAATTACTTTGATCAGTCAACTCTACATGGTTGGTTACACTCGCCACAATATTTTTGATAAAAGTAGAAGTTTGACCATTCAAATTGTGCACAAAAGAGCACATAAAAAAGCACACAGATAGTAAAAAGTTACCTCTTTTCATAAATAATTTTTGACAAGTGATTATTGACAAATCAAACTAAAGGATGTTCAACCTATTTCAAATCGGTTAATAAATAATAATAATGGTTGAGCAAAATTGACAACCAGGTTAACTCTATGGTATGTAAATTAATAATTGCAATAAAAATAACATTTATACTTTCATATTTTCTAAAAAGTAGAAATCCACACTAGTATTTCGCAACAAAGGTTCCCTAAACAAGCCTTTGATATCATTAACTAGCAATTTATGATTACTATCTATATTAACAGTTTCTATTGCATTTAGAACTTTCTGGATATTATCCCATTCCCTCAATAATTTCACCTTCATAATCGTCGATATTTACATTGACCAAAGTATTCAGGAAATAAAAAAAAACAGATTTATCAAGTCGATTAAAATCGTACTCAGTCAACAAAGCTTCTATTAACTCCTGCGGGTCGGCTAAAATCTGATAAAGCTTATTTGCAATATCCACACTCCTTGGCATAACAATATATCTCTTCTTCATAAGATTAATTATCAATATTATTAAAATGTATCAATGAATTATAGGTACTCTGTTAATTATCGATAGTTCTACCATTTTCTATTCTATTATTAGGAATATATGCCATCCATATTGACATACACTTTCTTACCTTACGCAGAAGTATCTTCAATATGAAAATAGTTACCATCTTATCGTAGACAACACGTTTAGAAGACGTTCCATTTTCATAAATTATTTTCTTTCCATTTTTAGAAACTTTGGCTTTTGTTTCTAGCGCGAACTTATTAATTGTTGTTTCGAGACTAGCTTTCTTGCATTATGTGTTATACATCCTTGCTCTCAAAGCTCCTCGACTCACCGAGGATCTTTGAGCACGGCCATCAATATCGACACTATGAGGAAGCAATCCACATTGAGAGAAAGATAGGACTTACTTAAGCAAAGTATCGAGCATTAAACTAAATCTCTCTTTTTGCTATGTCACTATTTGGTTTAACCAGAAGCAACCTTTTAGAATAAATAAGGGCTTCTTCATCCGTCAATATTTTTTCTGGAATATGGTTGTAGTATAAAATTATCTCCAAAATACCTGCATCCAATGGTTTCAACTTATGTGCTTCTAGTGCGTGGTAAAGACCTATCGATTCACCTCCGTCAAGGTGATTTAGTATCATTCCCATCAAGCGGCTAATTGATAAATGTATGCGCCAGTCATCATATTTTCCACCCAACATTCTTAGAAGGTACGTATAAACAAAAATATTACTATAGCCACTTACCTCATCGTAAGCGATTCCGTAAAGTACTTGTTCAAATTCTTCAAAATCCAGTTCATTAGCTAATTTATCGAGGGGTTCGAAGTTTAAAATAGTTATATTTTCACGTAGAAATATCAGATTTCTAAGGTAATCTTTCCTTTCATAATATTTTTCCATTCACCTTGTGCTTTAATTTGCCAATATATTTAGTGCCTTCCATATATATGCAGGGTCAGTAATAACCCATGCATTACTTACCTTAAGTTCTCCATTGACCACATTTGTAGTTACCTGCACAATCTCGCCCTTATACCGCATTACCTTGCTGGATGAACCCAAAGCTGTATTGGTATAAGGCATAGTTTTTCCATTATTTAACACTTCCGACATGATCACTTTGACTTCATCTGCGCTACCAGTCGAAACCTTATTCCAAGCATGGGATTTATTCAGTATCTTAGTCATCTTGCTTGCATTGAGTACCATGACTTCGGGAAGGATGCTTTTACCTATTTTGAAAAAGCGTGCAAAAGGTTTGGCTAAAGTTCCTATTCTTCCAATAGGCATAAATGTCCAAGCTGTTTGTTCAGCCATAAAAAGCGCTCCTTGCTGTGTACCTATAGCAGCATCATTTTCTACTTGCTGATAATCCACATTGTTCCAATTCAAAGGCTGACCAGGTAGCAATACATTAACAATGGCATCAGTTTTGGCCGTCACTACGACCTCTTGTATCCTTACCGTATCTGCAGCCATCCCAGTAGGGTCGATCATTAGAATAGGGTTATTGACCGCATAATTATATGAAGAAAGATTTGTGAACATATCAGCCAGCGGATCCGGTACATTCCATCGTCCTATCTCCGCATCATAGAACCTTGCGCCATAATCCAGTTGGTTGCCGAGTTCCTCTTGAACCTCTTTGCCATTGTAAAGATACTTATTTATACTGCCTGTTACAATACCCTTGGTTTTACCAAATGGATAATAATCTTGCTTTTGAACAACCGCTCTTGTCGTAGCACTGCCTCCACGCTTAATCACCAGACGAGTATTTCCTAGATGATCTGTTACATTATAATGATAACTATAAGTGCCATTATTATTGTGTAAGAATCCATCTTCGGTAGAAATGCGCTGGATCTTGGCTGCAGCAATTGTAGCTCCTTCATACTCGATGTTGCCGACGTATTCGTGAACCGTAGTCACCGGAGTAACTGTTATACCAACAGTGGCGGTCTTGCGAAGCTTCCTGCCCAAGGCATCATACAGATAACTAACGTTCACATCTGAATTGCTCACTGTTTTGGGGAGATTCTGCTCATTGTAAGCAAAGGTCATTCCTGTGCGATCCACCTTGGCATTCCCATTC
>Ga0233365_1000149_pt1 | contig 36831 bp, 25 predicted proteins | sample ElkDunMinimDraft_27_FD_191535 | JGI IMG/M metagenome (GOLD analysis project Ga0233365, IMG submission 191535) | Fecal eukaryotic communites from dung pellets of Tule Elk in California, USA - Elk Dung C36 | ecosystem: Host-associated > Mammals > Digestive system > Large intestine > Fecal | place...
TAAAAACACAATTTTACATTCCACACGAATTCAAAGCGCCATTGGTATCAAATCGACAGTTAAATTGTTGAAACAAGCGTAAACTAATCGGGTAGCTTTGCTACGTTTCGATTAGTTAGCTTGTAAGGCATTATTTAACCGATTTTAGACCGAGGCAAGACCAAAAAAAAGACTTTTGGTTCTTTTAGTCATAAAAGAACAGAGAACCGAAATGCATCTATCACTAACAATGAAGATCTCAAAGCCAAAGATTTCTACCACTCCAAACCCATGTCATATCGAGCGTAGTCGAGATATCTCCAACGCCACGTCAGTTCAAACGTTAGTCGAGAACCAGTTATCATGTCACAAAATTCCCCACTTAAACTTAAAAACACAATAAATACAATTCACACGAATCAAAAGCGGTATTTAAGCTTTAGGTAGCCTGTTCCGATCACTATCGGAAAGTTTCAAAACGTTGCAGTTGTCGTTAAAACACATCGGCTGGTCGGTGAGCCTGTCGAACCGCGATGGGTTAGACAACAAACAAGATTTTGAATGTTTAAAGTTTGACCGCAAAAAAAAAGATTTTTATTCAAGCGTTACTATTTTGTTTTAGTTATCATGATTACTTTGCCTTAATCTTTTACAGTAAGCAGATCTATTCAGCTAGGCTCGTAGTTGATACTTTTTATCTCTAAAAATCGTCAGATTCACGGCTTCCAAGCTGTAAGATAATACCTGGACGTAAAGTACAGAGAAACCGAAATGTATCAATCGTGAATCCCATCGAAAATTATTTATTAATTTTATCAAATTGCATCCTCTGTTACATAACGATAAATTGATTTGAATTTATTATAAAAACTTAAATTATTAACATTTTTTTAATAATTTAGATTGCGTTTTAAAACAGACAATAATGAAAGGAAAAATACTATTCGCAATATTAATAATAGGCTTTAACGGATTGGCACAGAATAAGTATAAGGTGGTGTACGACTATGAAACAGATATCACATCTTATTACAAACTGTCTAAAAATAATACTGTTCTGGATACCATTATTAAGCCTAAATTTAAAAAGAACAGCCTTATTGAAATTCAGTTGAAAAATGTAAACCCTTTTGCAGTGGAAGTTACGGCCGATGTAAAAGAAAATAAAATTCATAAAACAGGCGGCGGTTTTAATTTTGGCTCCTTATTGAGTGGTTTTGGGGGAATGGCTGGTGGCGATCTAAAGCTTAATCCGCAGAACCTGCCTGCAGACGAAAAGGTGTTTTCAAGGGGGAAAAGCCGTGGAACATCAGATTTGCAAGGACTGAATGATATAATTACAAGTGTTAATGCCATAAAAAGTTCATTGCGTGCAGATATGTCCAATCCCAACTTGAACAAAGAAAAAATTATGGAAAACCTTAAAGCGCTTGCTGCGAAAATAGACGATGCAAGGTTGGGCGACCCTAACGAAAACTTTTACCTGTTCTTAACAACGCTGGATAGGATTGTTCTTGAATATAAACTCAAGATTGATTCGGAAATCAATACCATGTTTGCAGAAGCTGATTCGGCAACGGTTACAGGATCTTCTGTGTCAAGGGGCGAAACCGCTTCTGCCTATAAAACGTTGCAGGCGGCACAAAGTAACCTGGAAGAGTCTGCTGTAAAAACTGCAGGTGATATTAGTGATATTGGAAGTCTTTACAAGTCTTTGGAAGCTTCGTCTTTTACCGTAACTTACGATTATCAACTTTCGGCAGACAACATGGATATGCAGTTGAAGTTTAAACCTTCTGAATTTTCTGCACAGAAAGTTAATGATTCGTCTACCAATATTAAAACACGAAATATAAAGCTGTTTTCAACTGGCGGTTTCAATATCAATACAAGTGTTGCACTGGTAATGACGAATTTCGGATCCAAATCAAATGATTATTATATTGATTCGGATGGAATAATTCAGGCTGAAAAAAACGACTATTTTGTCCCAAGTCTGGGAGCTATGGTTAATTTCTACCCCATGATTACGGAAAGTTTCAATTTAGGCGGAAGTTTCGGATTGGGTATTCCCATCATGGATGAAATTAAAGGAATAAACTTTTTAATTGGTCCGGCAATTTTTCTGGGCAGTTCTAACAGGGTTTCTTTAACAGGCGGTATTGCTTTTGGTCCTGTGACTAAAATAACTAACGGACTTAAAGTGGGCGAAACTACCGATGTGGGCAGTTTGGACAACTATAAAAAAACGGTATATGATTTTGGGTACTTCTTTGGAATGTCTTTTAGTATTTTCGACTTAAATTAAAAATGGTGAAAAGAATAATTTTATTATTTGTCATGTTTTTCTGCATACAGCTGTCTGCAGCAGAAAAATACGCTTTGATTATTGCCATAGGCGATTATCCGGCGAAAGGAGGGTGGAGTACCATAAGTTCTAAAAACGATGTCCCTTTAATTAAGGGTGCTTTGTTGGGGCAGGGTTTTAAAGAAGGAAATATAAAGATATTAATAGATAGTGAAGCTACCAAAAAAGGAATTGTTGAAGCCGTTACGGCGATACAGGCACAAATTAAAAAAGGCGATATTTTGGTAGTTCATTATTCGGGACACGGCCAACAGGTATTCGACGATAACGGAGATGAAGTTGACGGATTGGATGAAGCTATTGTGCCGTACGATGCTTACGTTAAATACACCCATAATTATAAAGGCGAAAATCACGTACGCGATGACGAATTGGCCAACATTATTGCGAATTTTAGAAATAAGTTAGGTAAAGACGGACAACTTTTAATTACACTAGACAGCTGTCATTCGGGTTCTGCAACCCGTGGTCAGAAAGCAAGAGGGGGGCAGGTGGCTCTGGTTCCACCAGATTGGCAAAAATCGGCTGGAGATAAGAAAAGTGGAAGCGGCCTTTTAGAAAGAACAAAAGTAAGTAAAGATGATGCATCACCTTTCATTATGATTTCCGGAGCATCTGCAGACGAATTGAATTATGAATATAACGGAGTAGGATCTTTAAGTTTTGCTTTTTCAAAGTCCATGAATGAACTGGGGTCTGATTTTACCTACCGTCAGCTTTTTTCTAATATTACCTCTAATATGAACGCAATTGCACCAAAACAAAAACCAACGATTGAAGGTGATATTGATTACAAATTGTTTAAAGGAGATTACGTAAAGCAGCAGCCTTATTTTGAAGTAACTAAGATTGTTAGAAATAACGAAATTATAAACATTAATGCAGGCGAAGTTAATAGGATTTTTAAGGAAACAACCATCTTCGTTCTTCCTTCGGGAACTTCAAAAATAGAGGAATCTAAAATTTTAGCAAAAGGTAAGGTAACACTTTCCAAATTTGGTGAAGCAGTAGTGTTATTGGATAAACCTTTGAAAGATGACAATATAAAAAATTATTGGGTCTTTATAGACCAGCCTTCTTACAGCGATATTGCTGTGAAGGTATATTTTGACAAATCGGTTACAGATATAAACGTGAAAAATGAAATTGCAGACTTTTTAAAGAAAAACAATCTGGGTGAAACAACTGCCGAAATTGCCCTTTCAGACGTTATTGTTGATTTTGATAATGCATCATATAGAATAAGTTATACAAAAGGAGACGATGCCTTCGGAAGTTTATCTGCTGCTCGCGGTGATGCCGCGCAAGAAATTAAAACAAAGATTTTTAATTATGCCCAGGGAACATATCTTAAAAATTTAAGTGTAAAGAACAACAGCTATGAATTTGAATTTAAATTGCTTCCTATAGCGTTTGATCAGGCAACAGAAACATTCGGAGATATATTGCCTGAAACTAACTATATAAATGAAACAGGTATATTTAAAGTAAAACCTGAAAATGATTTTGTGGTATTACAAGTAGCGAATAAAAGTAAAAAGCCTTTGTACATAAGTATTGTGGAAATTAATACAGCCGGAGAAATCAATCCGTTTTTTCCAAATAACGACTGTAAACTTAATAACAATGAAAGAATGCTGGCTCCGGGACAGACAATGGTTTTTAAAGATTGCGTTTACTCTTTCTCACCGCCTTATGAACGACTCCTTTTAAAGGGCTTTGCGTCTGATAAACCGCTTAACTTTCAGTCAACAGTTACCACTCGGGGTGAAAAAAAAGGCAACAGTAATCCGCTGGAAAACTTTTTAAATGCATCCTACCAGCAAACCAGAGGCGGATCAGCAACGGCAGTTTCTGGAAATTTAGATGGCTATAGTTCAGAATTTGTGTACGAAATTGTAAAAAAGTAGGGCATTATTTTTTGAACGGGTAGAAATATTATGGTTGTAAGTTGTAAATTTCAATTAAGCACATGTTAGCAATGAAGAAAAATTATACACTTTTGTTTTTCATTTTAGGTGTTTTTTTGTCCTATGCACAAACCATAGAAAAAGCAGACTCTGTTTTTTTTAAGGGCGAAGGCGAATATTATAAAAAAAACTATTTAAATGCACTAGCGTATTATAAAGAGGCACTGCGCAGCGAAATGCTTTGTGAAAACCCTAGAGAGGATCACTTACTGCTTTGTTACAACCTTATTCTGCAGGCTACTGTAAAAAGTGAAGATATAAGTTATACGCAAACCGTTGAGAACTGTAAACTGGCTGTCGGTTTTTTTAAAAGTAGAAATACAATAGAACTTGTTAATGTTTATAATATCGGCACTGCACTTCAAAAATTTCCATATTCTGCAGAAAATCAGCAAATCTATAAAGATTTGAAAATACTGATGGAACAGTCAGCAATGACAAACAGTGAACTGTACTTAATGGTCAGTGCTAATATCAAAGATGATAACCTAAATATAGAAGCGAATCATACATCGCAAAACGTGGAAGAGATGCTAAACACAGCAGACTCCTTTTATCTTCAGCAGAAATACGAAGCAGCTTTGGCAGCTTATGAAAAGGTAATTGATTTTTTGGTTAAATCAAAAAAAACAGAAGACATACTGTACCTGAATGCGTATCATAAAATAGGTGTAATTTTAACGTTTATAGGTAATTACCATAAGGCAGATCATTACCTGACAACGGTGAAAGAACTATTGGAAAAACAAAATAAAGGCGCTACCGTATTTTATGCAGATAATGCTGTTAAGCTTTCAGAAGTGCTTTTGTATGGTTTCGGAAACAGATGGTATGCAAAAGAACTTTATCTTAAAGCAATGGATATCTATGAGAAGGAGCTGACTAAAAATGATCCCAAATATATTGAGTCCTTGTTGGGTATGGCAAATATTCATTTGGTTTACAACGAATTGGATATCGCTGAACCTTATATTTATGAAGCAACCCGCTTGATTCAAAATAACGAAAACAGTTCCAATGAACTAAATTATATGTTGAGTACGGTTTATTTAAAGATACATGATTATGAGAAAGCGCTACCTCTTCAATTAAAAATAATAAAAAAAATTGAGGAAAAGGTAGGAAGAAAACATAGGCTTTATACAGATGCACTTGGAAATGTTGCATTGATTTACTGGAAAACCGGGAAAATTGCCGAAGCACGACTTGCTTATCAGCAGGTAACGGAAAATCTTATCTCAGAAATAAAACAAACAGGTGTACTGCTTTCAGAAGATGATAGGGAAAGTTTGGTTTCTTCGCTGGTATTGCAACTCCAGAATCCTATTCGTTTTTTTGTGGAAGATTATACAAGGAACAAGCAGGCGGCTGCAAATCTCTATGATATTCAGCTTAACATTAAAGAGGCTGCATTGTATTCTCAGAAAAACATAAAAAATAAAATAAAAAGTAGTGGTAACGCTACTTTGCTAAAATGGTATGAGCAACTTACGGCAGGAAAGAAAATTATAGCCGTAGAAATGGCAAAACCGCTTAATCTCCAAAAAGAACTTAACTCTACTCATGAAGAAATAAAAGAGCTTGAAAATAAAATTCTTGCTGAATTACAAAGCGGTAAAAATGAACCAGAGGTTATTGTATCTTATAAGTTGATTAAGGAAAGCTTGAAAGAGGATGAGGTAGCAATGGAATTTTTTACTTTCAGCGAAAACGAAAATAACAATGAATCCCAAGTTCAGTATCAGGTTCTTATTCTAAGTAAGAATAATGAATTTCCGGTTCTTGTAAGCCTTTTTAATCAAGAACAGATAAACGCTGCTTTATTTAATAACAACAGTAAGGTCGCAACAGAACAATTAAGGGGCTCCATTGTAGCAAAAACAGGTACCGATACTTCAGTAGTTCTGTATAATATGCTGTGGAAACCTCTGGAAAAAGAGCTAAAAAATATTCATAAGATAAGTTATTCGCCCGCAGGATTGTTACACAGAATTGCATTTGCGGCAATCTTACAGCCCGATAATAAAAATATTTCAGATAAATACAGGTTAAGGCAGTTGTCTTCAACTGTAAGAATTAAAGATGAAGTAGAGAATGTTTCTATTGAAAGTATAGCCCTTTTTGGTGGTATAGATTATAATGCTGAAAGTGGCGAAACAAAAACTGATAAAAACAGATGGGCTTACTTGCCGGGAACTTTGTCTGAAGTTGAAAGAATTCAGGAAAGATCGGCAAAATATTCAAAAGTTAAAATGTTTACGGGTAAAAATGCAACTAAAGAGCATTTCGAGAAACTTAACGGCAGCTTTTCTCCGGATATTTTGCATATTGCTACTCACGGATTTTATTTTGCAGGAACAAACAAAAATAATTTAGAACATTTGTACCTCGAATTGGATAACACAAGTGTTATAAAGTGGGATAGTAATCCCATGAACAGATCAGGTCTGTTGTTCGCCGGTGCAAATGATACATGGCAGCAGTCTTTTACAAGTACAAATGATAACAACAAGGTCAATTTGAAAAAAGGAACAGGAATTTTAACGGCTTATGAAGTTGGTTCCATGTTTTTTCCTAATACAGAACTTGTAGTTCTTTCAGCTTGTGAAACAGCGCTTGGAGACATTGCAGAAAATGAGGGTGTTTTTGGTTTGCAGAGAGCTTTTAAATCTGCCGGCGTAAAATACCTGTTAATAAGCTTGTGGGAAATTCCCGATAAGGAAACAGCAGAATTTATGGATAAATTCTACGAGAATCTTTTTACATTACAAAACATTGAAAGCAGCTTTAGTAGTGCCCAAAATTACATGAAGAGTGCCTACCCGGCGCATCCGGACAAATGGGCAGCTTTTGTACTCATTAAGTAATGCGGGTATTCAAAAAAATAACAGGAACCGTTTTAAATGGTTCCTGTTATTTTATTACCAGATATGAATGTTCGCATTTTTATTTATTTCTCTTAAATCGGGTACTTGTTTGCCGTTGGTAATTTCAATAACTTCTTTATACAGTTCGTTTATAAAGCTGTCATTTAAAGGAACAGCTGTTCGCGTTTGTTCTTCATTCAGCATAAAGGTAGCTAAACTGCCGCCCATTTTATGCTTCATGATTTTTATATACGATGCAGTAAATGCACCGTTGCCCCAGTCTTTGTGTTCCTGCGCCAGATCCCCTCCAGACGAAGCAGAGATTATCGTAATGCCGCTGTTTGATAAGAAATCCTCAAATAAAGTTGAAACCACATCAGAAACTTTGTATTTTGGGGCAGACCCTGACACAATCTTTAAGCCCCTGTCTCCCTGATTGTGGGGTTCATTGGTACTTGCTTTAGTGGTATCTTCTTCCAAATCAACCGTTTTACCAGAGTGGCAGGTGTCCATAAGTAAAAGCTTGTTTTTAGAAGGTGATTTCTGTAAACTTTTAACGATGGTCTCAAATGAAACGCCATTTCTGTGTACATTTTCAAAGTCCATGTCATATGGTGCATAATAGTAGTTGTTCTTGCTGTCTAAAACTCCGTGTCCCGCTAAAAATAGCATTACCTGATCATTAGCACTCGCTTTGCTGAAAAATACCTGTAGTTTCTGCTGAATGCTTTCATAAGTACCTTTTTCATTGGTCAGGTATTCCATATAAATAGTACCAAATGTATGTGGCAGAACATTTTCAAGAATTTTGTCAGAATCATTAAAAACGGTTTCAGAAAGCAAACCTTCATCTTCCCTTATGTAGTAATAAGATTTGCCGTTGTTAACTACGCCGTCGCTGACCTTGTAGTCTTTAGCAAATGTATGTGATTTTAGGATCTTGCCGCTGAAGTTGTAATAGGTTAGTTTTTTTTCAGCAGAATCTTGAATGTTTTCCAATATATAAAACTGATTGTTATCAGAATCTGCCGAAACTTCATAGTTATACTGATTTGATATTGCGATAGGCAGACGGTTAGGTATCAGTTCTTTTTCTTGTAAATTCAAGTAAAAAAGTCCGTCAGTGGTACTGAAAAATACGTATTTTCCATCAGCTGATGCAGTTTTGAATTCTTTGTTAGCAAGCCATAAAGAATCAGTTGCGGTACTTCCGTCTGCCTTTAGGTCTTTAATTTTTGTAAAATAGCCGGTAGATGAAAGTGTAAAGGTATGCTCGGCTTTATCCGATTTGAAATTTCCAGTTGAAATTTCCAGTTCTTTTTCATTATTATTAAAATGCAGCCATCTGTCGTTTTTTAGTACCGTGAAATTTTCTTTTTTCGGCTCAAAGGCAAGCAGTACAGGGGTGAATTTTTTTAAATGGAACAAATATTCAAATAAATGTTCTTTTCCTTTTAGGTAAAAACCAGTATTGTCTGGATTTGCAAAAATCAGCGTGTTCATATCATTTGTAAAGCCTGTTTGTTCTGTAACGGGAATGTTAACAGAATCAACAGCACCGGTAGTGTAATTCCAAATGGTGTATTTGCCGTTTAGGTTTTCAAGCCACATGGTTCCTGCTGTATTTAAAAGGTATTTTTGCCCGCTGCTTTTGTATATGCCCTGATAATGGTTTATTGTTCCCAGAAGTTCGTTCTCCTGATTGTAAAGTCTGAATTTTTCCCCGAAAAACTTATCGTTGTACGCATGTAGTTGTTCGGCGTTTAGATTTCCGTAAATTTTAGCTATGTCTATGGCATCTTTGTCAGAGAATGTAAGATTGTATGATTTGTTCTGATAATCAGAAACTCCTATAGAAAGCAGGTAGAGATCCGGTTTTTTACTATCTGTTATCTTGTTTAAATCGGTATTCGTAGCAACGGGTTTATAATCAATAACGTCATCAAGCGCTATGTTGTCTTTTCTTAGCTGTAGTGCTTTTGTAAGCGCCGTAAGGTAGTTTTCATTGGGCGTACCAAACAGTTCAAGTATTTTTACCGGATTAAAAGAATCTTTAGTAATCTTACTTGTAGGTATTTTAATCCCTTTTTCAAAAACCGTTAAATAGCTCTCTGCATTTGTATTACTGAAATAATTGTTCTGTGTATCGTAAAATATATGGGTTTTACTGTCTGGGTGCAGCATGAATCCCAATGGTTTCATTGTTTCTGTACTGTAAATGGCAATTTTTCCGTCGTTGAAAGAAACCATAAATTTAGAAGCATCTTTATTGAACGAAACAGTTTGCGGAAAATGAGATTTGTTAAACCCAAGTGCCTTTCCGTTAACAGCCAGCCCTGCATTATCTGTTATAAAAGCAAAGTTGTTGTTTACATTGCTTATACTGTTTATAACTACACACGGTGTTTCAGTAACAGTTGCTGTGTCGTTTTTTACTTCTATAAATAAGCTCTCTTTATTACATGGGTTTTCCGTAATAGTGTGATAGCTGTTGCTAACAATAAAAAACGAACGGTCTGTACTGTGCAAATTATAACTTCCGTTGATAAGCTGTCTGGAAAATATAACTTTTAAATCGGTTGTTTTTTTTATTTCAATCAGATCGTCACTGTTTATTGTAAGTATATAATTTCCGTCATTAGAAAATTTACCGAATTTGTATTTACCTGCTATCGGAATAATTTTATCATCCTTTACAAACTCAAGGTTAATAGTTGGGGTATGTCCGTTATTGGTGTAGAAATCATTGCTTAACAGTAAGGTTTTTTTTTCGTGATTGTAGTCCTGAAGTATGCTGAAATTAAGTGGAGCATCAGTTATCTGTATATGCTTGTCTTTAACTAAATCATAATAAAAATAGGCTGTATTATCAGATCCGTTCTTATCCTTTCCGTAGTAAACAGAAATGCTGTTGTTGTTATAGAGCTTTCCGAAACTTAAACCAGATTCGTCGCCTCTTAAATTATCTGTGTGAAAGCGGTTGTTGAATGTTCCTGTCTCAAAATATTTATAAAGTACATCGTCTCTGTCACCTTGTTTGTAAACAACCCAACTGTTATCCGGTAGAAAAGCACTCGAATAAAAATTGCCTGAAGTTTCGGGGAATGTGCCTGTAATATTTTTGGTGTTATAGTTATAAACCGATAGGTCTTTCACATTTTTAAAATTACTGCCGTTTACAAAAATTATTTCCTTGCGATCAGTATTAACAACAGCGTTGGATGCGCCTGTGTGTAACTCTGCAGTATCATGAGAAAAACCGTTTTTATCTCTTAAAATAATTAAAGGTTTAATAGGGTACAATCCGTCGGTTATCGTTATAATATGCAGGTCTTTATCGTATGTGCAGATAACTTTTGCAGAGGTTTCGGCAAAATGTTTAACTGTGTAAACAGGTGCTTTAAACGATCCGGAATTTAAGTTGTATAATGCAATATTGCCTGAATCTTTTTCGGTTGTTACAGCAAACAAATCATGAGAATATTTATCAAAAAACAACGAGATAATTTCTTTGTTCTCAGGAATACTAATTGTATTTATTGCATTGTTCGTTTTTAAGCCAAGGGTAATAATCTCTTTTTTAAGTGGTGGCAGGTACGATAATTTCTCTAAATTGTGCGAAATGCTTATGTGCTTCGGCGGTATAATTCCCAATCCTGCAACTGTTGCTATAGTGTTTAAATCAAGGTCGTATAATGTAAATCCGTATTGTGATGAATCGCTATATAAGGTTCCGAAATAATTATCAACGTCCAGGTTTGTAATTTGAAATGAAAGCTGCTGTTTGGTTAGCGGAATGGTTTCAAAATACAGGTTTTTTAGCAGCAGGGAATCGTATTCTGTCTTAAAACTGTCTTGAAATCTTTGGGACATAAGTAGAAGTGAATCTTTTTTAACAGGTTGCAGTCCCGAGATCGGTATGCCGCCCGGTGGTTTTAAAGTTCTTTCAAAATCAATGTTTTTTGCATCGAACATCAAAACTTTACCGTCGTAATCACTTGTTATAATATGTTTTTTGTCATGTGTTAGCTTTATATCCTCTATTGTTACAGAATGATAGTCTTTGAATTCTATAGTGTAACTTTTATCTGTTTGGGCACAGCAAATCTGACTAAAAAAAATAATCAAAAATAATGCAGTGGCTGTTTTACCTAGACAAGTCAGCATGAATCCTATTTTATAATTTTTTCAATGGTCGAAGCGCCGTCTTTTATTATTGCATTTTTGTTGTCGCTTAAAATGTCTGGAAGTTTGTTTATGTATTTGCTTTTGCTTCCTTCATATTCCCTTACCTGTACGTTTACCTTTACAACACCGAACTGTTGGTTGTCTTCTATTTCCGAAGTGATTGGAATATCGTAATACCAAGGCGATTTAAGTGATTCTTTAATTTGGTTTTCCATGCCGTATTTTAGATTCTTGAAATCGTATTCTTGTTCAATCAGTACATTTTTGTTGGGTGAACCGTCTGTATTTCTCCACTGTCCTTCAATTTGTACAGATACCACGGCATTCAGGTTTTCGTCTTTATAAACTCTTGTTTTGGAAAATAGAATTCTTAAATCGTTAAAGCTTAAACGGCTTACCCCAGGGTTTTCAGGATCCGTTTCAATCCCTATAACTGCATGGAAATTAAGTAGGTCGTCTTCTTTTTCCCTGATTACGTCTTCTATTTTAAGAACAGCATCCGTTCCTCTTGTTTTGGGTAGCTTTGTTATTTCGTCTCGAATAGTTACTATTAGATTCGATTTGTCTTCATCATCAACTTTTTTTGCAAATTTCTTAATGTGTATTTCATTATAAGTTTTCTCTACTTTACCTAAATCGGTATTGTAATAATTATTAACAGAAAGAGACTGCGAATAGGAACTGGTTAATGATTGTGTTGTTTTTTCGGTTAAATATTTCGCTCCCAGAAATAAACCCTGCAGACCAATTTCAAGAGCACCTCCTCTGGAAGCGGGTTTTTTAAGTTCAACGACAAATTCCTCGTCCGCTTTAATATGGGAACGCTTGTGCGTAGAGCACGAAATAAGAATACATGATAAGGCTAAAATAGAAAGTAGTTTTTGTTTCATCACTTAACGGTTTAGTTGTGAAATAAAGATAATAAAAAATAGAACTGTTGTGTGTTTGTACAGTAATATTTGTTGCGTACTAAAAAAGTACTAAAAAGCAACAATGTTAAGCTGTCATCACCCAAATCGACACCTCAACGATTCAACAAATCAACACTTCAACAACTCATCCGGTAACATCCCGCACCCAACACCAAACAACTTGTCCCGATAACTCGGAATCCAACACCTCAATACCTCAACGATTCGACAAATCAACAAATCAACGATTCAACAATTCTTCAAGTCATAATCTGTGCATCTGTGAAAAAATCCTTCGAACAGTGCCTGAGGTCCTCGAAGGCACACCCAACACCTAACAACTTGTACCGATATTTCGGTATCCAACACCCAAGACCCCGCACCTAACGTCCCGTCCCTCATCCAACATCAAGCATATAAACAAATCAACTCTTCAACTAAAATATATTTTCTTTGATATACCTAATTTTATTTGTTGAATTTTGATTACGCTTGTTTTAAAGAAGTTAAATGATAGAATAAACAAAGGAGCTATTCAGACTGAAAAGTAACTGCTTCAAAGACACAGTGATATCGTAAAATACTTAAAACTTGACAAAAATTCACTTAGAAAGATTCCTATGCTGACGGGAAAATCAATCAATACTGTTCAGAAAGAAAAACATTCAGAAAGTACCGGGAAGTACTGAATGCTTTTCTTTAATTTTCCTCTTTATCAGTAAGTATGACAATCACATTGATTAAGTTTACTTTAGTAATATAAGATCATATTTAGGTAGTTTAAAAGAAATTAATATTGAATCGTTGTACCTAAATAAAAAGTAAAATCATACTCTTTGTTTGCTTTAAAATTTATTTTTTTAGTTTTAATACGAGTTTTTTCAAAGCTAATTACTTCGATTTCGTATTCTCCCATAGGAATATCTAACTCGAAATATCCTTCTTGATCAGGCTCTGTTCCTATCGATTTCCCGTCTTCTAACGTAATCATAATTGCTGAATTTTGCAGAGGTTCAGAAGTCTTTTTATCTAATATCTTACCTTTTAATTGAGGTAAGATATCTTTATTGTTATTAGGGTTATCTATAATATTATAAGTATATTCACCTTTAATAATTAAAGTTTGTTGTCTGCTTTTACAAGAAAGCAACGATATCAAAATTATAATTAAATATAAACTTCTCATTCTTTATTTTTATTAATATTACCATCTTGTAAGTCAAAATTGTCAGCAATATCTCCAATAAATGATATTATTTAATGGATCTTCTCAAGTAAAAATACTTTTTTTTTCCATATAATAAAAACACCACTCCATGAGTGGTGTTTTTATTTGTTGAAGCTTGATTATACATGTTTTACACACGCTAAATGATAGTAGAAACGGCTAATCAATAAACCTGAAACTTTTAATATTCTTCTTTATAAAATTATTTAGAGCCTATTTTCCTTCTTTTCAAATCTAATTTTTCTTTTCTTTAATTGACTTAAAGATTTTGTTTCATCATATTTTGAAATAAGAATTTTAAGATATTTAGCATATAACTCTTCATTAATATTATAAAAAAAATAATTTAAGCTCAAATTCATTTTTTTTAAATCTATAGGATCAATTATTTCGATTTCATTTTTATTTTTAAAAATGAGATAGTCATAACAGTTCGAACATCCAATTCTTAATGTAATTATTTCTTCATGATGTTCTAAATTACTTTTAACTAAGGGAAAGGTAATATAATTATTAGAATCTTCATTTTTAGTTAATATAAAATTATAAATTAAAGTATTATAATCTTGATCTGTATTAAATTGATAAACTTGAGCTTCTACTTTGAATGGAACAAAAATAATGAGAAAGTGAAAAAAAAATTTGAATGTCATATTTATTTAATTTTTGTTATTAAAAGATTCGTTAAAAATATCATCTGAAATTCCACCTGGTATTTCTTCTATTTCATTCAAACTGGCACCTTCACAATGTTCTATATCCGTTAAAATTTCACCTCCTTCCGAACCCTTTGTATAAATGGTGTTGCCATTATCAAAGTCCGACCATTTGCTGTAGCAAAGTTTTTCACGCAGTAAGTGTGAAATTTCTGTAACCGATAAATTTTCCTTCGCTGTTGCAGCGCCTAAATGTTGCGGATATATTGATATCCCCAGATAAATGTTGTAATGCAGCACAAGTTCATTATCATTATAGGTAAAATCCCAGTAAGCACATTCTAAATCACTTATCTTATTTGAAAATGATAAATTGAATTCATGTGCTAGGATATCTGCAACATCATAAAATATATTAAAGTCACAATCAGCAATAATTGTTTCTTCTGTATATGATACATTTTTATCTGATTCTGTTTTCATGTATTGCAGACAATTTTAATTTTTACTAAAATACAAACTTTCCACCATTCCCTAATTCCCATCTTCCCAAAATAAAATTCCCCCAAATTGTGCCTTTCCTCATCACAATTTCATTTACTTTTTTTTTCTTTGCTTTTTAACAATTATTATATTTACTGAAAACACAACTCCACTATGAGATTCAACGAACTTTAGAGTGTTGTTTACAACTGTTGAATTTGTCAAGATTAAAGCTCTCGTCATAAAAGCAAGATCAAGAACTCTTAATTGCGAGTTTTTTAATACCAATTTAATGAAAGGAAAAATATGATTAACTTCTGTAATTACGATAATTTTTTCAAAGCCTATGAGTATCTTTTATTGAGAATAGATACAGATTATATGTTGAACCAAAATTTAAGAAAATAAATAATGGATAAGTATCAATTATTAGATGAGTTTCTTCAAACGTGGCCAATTGAACGTTTGCAAACAATGACATTAGACGAATACACCAATCTTAATAAAAAAGATTCTTTCTGTTATTGGTTAGAACAGCGTACTAATGATCTTGGAGGTATTACTGGCGGATCTTCTTTTAAGTTTGGAATTTATAAGCGGAACAATACAGATAAACAAATTACTACATCAAATGCTCTAACTGATGGTGTGTACGCATGGTTTGATAAATATGGTCAAACAAAAGAAGAAGCTTTTAAAAATGTTCGCGATATCATAGTGTCAATCGTTAAAGCTACATCAAGTAAAGACTTCGATTTTGTTGAATCCGTTGATTTTGGTGATGCTACAAAATGGAAAATTGCCTTTTTGTATAGTAATTTTACTTTGATAAATACCTTCAGTAAAGATATGATTCATTCAATATTAGACTATTTTAATGTTTCATATAATCAAGGAGAAAGTAGACTGTCTTTAAGCCAAAAGGTATTATCTAAAAAAGAAACCGATGAAGATTTTTTTGAGTTTGGTAACAGACTGTGGAGTCAAATACTTACTTCTCAAGAATTAAAAAAACTGCTTTTAAAACTGGGCGATAGGGTATTTCCGTATTTTAATGTATTAGACAAGATTGTCGAAAACTTTGGTCTAGAGCCAAATAATGATAAATATTATTTTAACTACAATAACAAAGAACTAATTTTTACAATTGGTCAACGATATATTTGGAATGTGTCAAAATCACATTACAAATATATATCCTTAAATAAATATGAAGATGCTTTTGAAGAATTTAAAAAAGGAGAAAATTTTCCAGATGCGTATTTAAACTCAGTAGTAGCCGTTAATAATGAAGCGCTGATCTTTGATCGACTTTCCGAAGCTATTCCATTTGAATTAGATTCTACAGTAAAATCAAGTTTTAGAAGTAATAACAAAAAAGATTTTCAAGAATTAATTTTTAATAAAGAGTTTCGACAAACAGTATTTGGTAGCTTATTTGGTAATCAAAGGCAAGCTTTTATTAATTGGCTAAATCAAAAATTTGGTAAGGAAAATGGCACAAACACATCATATGTAAGAGCAATAGATATCTTATGCGAAATATTAAAATTTGATTTATTTTCCATTTCTCAAAAAGAATACTTTATTGATCTATACAGCGACCTTGTTAAGAATCAAAAAAATCAGTTTGGGAAGTATTATTACGAAAACGCAAAATCATATGGTGAAAAAGGTTTTTATTCGGCATCAATACAAACATATATAGACTTTTTATCCTCAGATAACTATTTAATAAATGAACCAAATCCTACCTATGCACCTATGACTACAAATATTCCACTTAACCAAATCCTTTACGGACCTCCCGGTACAGGTAAAACATACAATACCATCAACAAAGCAATAGCCATAGCAAATCCCGATTTTAATTTAGATCAGGATCGTAAAATTGTAAAAGCAGAATACCAGCGCTTAGTCGATATTGGTCAGATTGTCTTTACAACCTTCCATCAGTCAATGAGCTATGAAGATTTCGTTGAAGGAATTAAACCGAGTGTAAATACCGAGGGAAATCGAACAGATGTTATTTATCAGATTGAAGATGGTATCTTCAAGACTATTTGTAATATAGCTTCAAATAAAGACGTAGTTCATGATGAAGGAATTGATTGGAACTCCGCAAATTATTTCAAATTATCCATCGGAGGTTTAGGCAGACCCGATGTACATGAATTCTGTTTGAAAAATGATGTTATTGCACTGGGCTACGGTGGTGATCAGGATTTATCTCAATTGACTGAACTATCAGACAGCAAATCATTTAAAACCGCATTTAATGATTACAATCCGCATGAAGCTGATATAACTCCTTACTCAGCACAAGCTGCTTATACATTTCTAAGAATGAAAGTAGGCGATGTAGTGGTGGTTAGTAAAGGTAACAAGGTAATTGATGCAATTGGTGTTATAGAAAGTGGTTACTACTATGATGATACAGCATCGATCGAATATGTTCATTTCAGAAAAATAAAATGGTTGGCTAAAAATTTAAATGCAGCTCCAGATCAATTTTTAGATATAAATATAAGTCAAATGACAATTTACGAAATTGACAAAAACTATATTAAGTACAATGCATTCAAAAATCTTTTTAGTAATTCACATGAAACTGATAAGTTAATAGATAAGAACTACATCCTAATCATCGATGAAATCAACCGTGGCAATGTATCTCAGATCTTCGGCGAACTCATTACCCTAATCGAAGAAGATAAACGCATCGGTAACGACGAGGTTATTCAGGTAACACTACCATACAGTAAAACAAAATTTGGTGTACCCAAAAACCTGTACATCATCGGTACCATGAACACGGCCGATAAAAGTGTCGAAGCGTTAGATGCCGCACTGCGCCGCCGTTTCGTATTCCATGAAATGCCTCCTAAATACCAAGAGTTGCAAGACTGTTATAAAAATGTGTTTAATTACAGTGTATTAGATATTTTAAAAACCATTAACGAACGTATCGAGGTCTTATTAAACCGTGACCATCTTCTTGGGCATGCCTATTTTATTAATAAAGATGCAGAAGCTTTAATGCAGTCTTTCCAAAAAAATATCATCCCGTTATTACAAGAGTATTTTTATGGCGACTATGTAAAAATCGGACTTGTGTTGGGCAGTGGGTTTATTCAGCCAAAATCAAAGGGAGTACGTTTCGCGAACTTCACTGCTCAGACAGATTTTGATTCTTATACCGATCAGGAACTGTTCGAAATTAAACCTGTTAATGACCTGACCGATTTTGAACAAGCACTCGTTCAATTAATGAATTAAATGGCAGCACCTAAACACATAGTGGTATTCGAACATCAAAAACTCCTTTTCAATACAAATGATAAGGACGATATGCTGTTGTACCAAACTCTAATGCAGTACCACAGTGCCTATTGTCCGTACTTTAAACTAATAAACAAAGGCGTTCAGTTTTGCGAATTTGTAGGTGTCATACAGGTGGGCAGCACGTTAATTGAGGTACTTCCAAAAGCCGATGTGCAAGGAGAAACTGTTTGGCGCAGTTTCCTTATTCAAATGATTCAGCAAGTTTACAAGTTTAATGTAAACCATACCAGCGAAGCACAATTGCAACTGCGTAAACATTCGCTGCTCGATGTCTATTTTCAATTATTCGTGCACGAAGTAGAATATCTCCTGCACATGGGACTGATAAAAAGATATAAAAAGGTCGAAAATAATCAAACTGCCCTCAAAGGCAGGTTGGTTTTTTCAAAACACCTAAATTATAATCTGGTTCACAAAGAACGATTTTTTGTTAACCATACCCAATATGCGGTTAATCATACCGTACATCAAATTCTTTATAAAACACTGTGTTTGTTACAGCAGTTAAACCAAAGTCAGTCGTTAAAAAGTAAAATCAACGCCTTACTGTTGTATTTCCCCGAAGTAGATGGTATCACTGTTACCGAAGCTACATTCGATAGGTTGGTGTTCGATCGTAAGAATGCACACTATAAAAAAGCATTGCAGATTGCCGAAATGATTTTACTCAATTATCACCCCGATGTTACCAAAGGTAAGCGCAATGTACTGGCACTAATGTTTAACATGAACAGACTGTGGGAACAGTTCATATATACCTTACTAAAAAAGCAGCTTCCCCATTTCCATGTTAAATCACAGCTTAGCAAAAAGTTCTGGCAGCCCTCACAGGGTTCAACTGCTACCATGAAACCCGATATTGTACTAACAAATCAAACCACTAATGAAACGTTTGTACTAGATACTAAGTGGAAAAACCTTAACGGCAAAAATCCGTCTCCTGACGATCTTCGTCAAATGTACGTATACCACAACTATTATCAGGCAGTAAAAACAGCGTTGGTATATCCCGGGCTCAGCAGCAATAGGCTGGGCGGTACGTATGTTAGTATAGATAACAATGATTTATCACCTTACAGTTGTAGTGTCATTCAAATTGCTACCGCTGATACTTTTAAAAAATGGAAAGAAAAGATTGTGGATGAGGTTAGTAATTTTATTAATTAACGATCATTTGCGAAAAAAAACTGAAAATTAATGAAAACAAAACTTATGCAAAAAGTAGATTATTTATTCGCTCCAAATGACTTAATCAGGATTGATTATGAAATGCTGCAAATCAGCAAGCAAAGGTATTTCGGTTTTTTGGATGATAATCCTTTTCCTAAACCGCCCGACACTGGAACTTATTTTGAAATGATTAATTATCTTAAGAGAAAAGACACCAATAATCCACAAAAAATAGGACCTTATCAGAATATTACAATTTTTGAAGCAGCTAATCGTATCGCTTCTGATTTAGTAATTATAAATGGAATTATACAGTTAGTTGCTAAACATCCCGAATTATTAGTAGCACGTTTTACTTTAAGACTAGGAATATTACATGAAAAGGGTAAAGGAGATTTTACGATACATTTAGATAATCAAGATTTTGAGGGCGAGGCTTTTAATGTAGCACCTTCTTTTTTAAAAGTGAAGTTGAGAAATACAACTTCTAAATGGAAAAAGAGTGAATATAGAGATCAGCTGATGTATATTTTGGTGAACGATGAAGCGTTTAATTTTATTGGAAAAGCTAAGATTGACGATAGGGTTTTTAGAGTTAAAAATTGGGAACTAAAATAAATTAAACTATGGATTTAGAGACTGTTGAAAATGCTACAAAACTTTTTGATGTAGGGACGATTTGTATTCACGATTTGTTTGAATCTAATACAAAACTTACTATTCCTGATTATCAAAGGCCTTATGTTTGGGACAAGGAACATATAGCTGAGCTTTTAAACGATTGGAATGATCATTTTTTTAAAGAAAATAATTTTAATGATGGCGCTATAGAATATTTTATGGGTTCAGTGATGATTCATAAAAATACTGGTAAGTATGAAGTGATTGATGGACAACAGCGTTTAACGACTTTATTAATTATGGATTATGTTTGGAACGAAAATAATTCGGTTCTGAGTAAAGGTACTTTTAACTTTAATTATAAATCAAAGGTATCATCCAATCATATAAAACAAAATAGAAATTATTTAAAAAGTATCAAGGGAAATTTGATCAGTGAGCATTTCAATGAGATTATCCAAAAACTTGTTTTTTCGTTCATTATTACAGAAAATGAAGATAATGCCTTTGTGTTCTTTGATAGCCAAAATAACAGAGGAGTTCCTTTGGACGAGGTAGATTTTTTTAAATCATATCATCTGAGAGAATTAAATAATTATGAAAATTACTTAAGATTTTTTGCTAAAAAATTTGATCATATTAATTCACTCAACAATACCAAAATTCATAATGAACCCAATTTAAAATCATTAAATGAGTTATTCATTAAGCAATTGTGGCGCATTCGATTCTGGTCTAAGAATAAATTGTGGTTCGCTTCCCGTAAATCATTGTTAGATACATTCCAGAAAAATACGGTTGTTTTCGATGCAGTAGATGATATAAAATTGTACCCTTCTTTTAATAATACTTTGGGAAGCAGCTTGAAATTTAACAAGCAAATGCAACCTGAACTCAATTCCAAAATACGATTATATGGATCTGAAAGTATTGATATTCCATTTACTATAAATCAACCAATACAAAAAGGAATTGGTTTTTTTCTGTTTACAGAAAAATACACATCGTTGTACAATTATATCTTTAGAGAGAAGAAAATTGAAGAAATAAATCTGATAACTTCTTTGATTTATAAATTGTATAATGATTATTTCATTAATCTCTACCAAATGGCTATTGTGATGTATTATGACAAATTTGGTGAAGAGAATATAGAAATTTTTGCTAAATGGTTTGAGCATTTTATGGGAGCATTCAGGATGAATAGATCCAGTATTGTAGAGCAATCTCCAATTGTTTTACTGCGCGATTATGGCAATATTTTACAGATTATTCAACAATCTTATCTAACAAGCGAAGTTTTGTATAGTTTAAAGAAAGCGGTACCTGAAAGTTATTATGAAGGATTTGCATATAAAGTACAAGAAAAAAATAGTGTTACAATCCATTTAGATGATGCGTCCCAAACAAAACTTTCGTTTGCCCGTCAAAACTATTATCAATGTGTAAAAGCATTTTATTTGGAAAATATCACAACAAATTATCAACTTACAGAAAAACAAAACTGGATCAATGGAAGCCTTACTAGATAAAAACGACGACTTTACAGCGCTTGCTGATCAAGACAATAAAAAAATAGCTTCAGGTTTAATTACATTAAAAAGTGTCGTTGAATATCAACTCCATTTTAATATTCCAATATATCAAAGATTGTATGTTTGGAAATCAAACCAAATCAAAACTTTATTAGAAGATATTAAAAATGCTTTTTTGAAGGATATTAACTACGATTTCTTTTTGGGAGGCGTAATGTTGTCCAATAATTCATTGGGACAAATAGATTTAGTTGATGGGCAACAAAGATTTACCACTTTATGGCTGATTTGTGATGAACTCTCAAAATACAATCCTTCTCTAAAAAACTTTACATACACAGCTCAAAATGAGCCAAGGATTTATTTCTCGATTAGGGATAAAGCGCAAAAGTTTTTAAAGGATAAAGAAAGTTTTAAGGAATTTCTAAATGATAAAGGTGAAATAATAAAAGGAGCTGAAAGTGAAGTAAGTGAAATAATACCTTTAGTGGAAGGAAGAGCTCTGATTAGAGAATTCCTTATAGAATTTCAAAAAAATAATTCATTCGATATTATTGCGTTTTCACGTTTTCTATACACTCAGATTAATCTAACCTATACTTTTATCCCCAATAAATCGGATATGAATAGAGTATTTGAGGCTATGAATAATCGTGGAAAGCAATTGGAACATCACGAGCTACTAAAATCGAGATTATTGCAAAAAATCCCAAAAGAAACGCGCTTAACTTACGCGCTTATCTGGGATGCTTGTTCAGATATGAATACATATATAGAGAAAAGTTTAAAAGATGTTGCTGATTTAAATTGGAAAGATTTATACGGAAATACCGCGGTTTTTTATGAAGAAAATTTAACTGATAAGTCGAAATTTGAAATCGAAAACGTCAATATTTTACAGGTTTTAAAACGTGAACAACTTCAAGATAATATAGACCCATCATTGCTGGATATTCTTAAAGATACAAGTGTGGATGTAAAAAATAATTCCAAAAAAGAAATAACCGAAAATGAATATTCGAGCAAATCATTTAGAAGCATCATACCTTTCCCGGCGTTTTTACTACATACTTTAAGAGTTTATCAATTAAAAAACGATTTTTCTAAAGAATTATCTGCAGAAGTTATAGATAAAAAACTCTTGGAGGTTTTTAATGTAGAAGAAAATTTCGACACACAAGATAAAGCAGAAACTTTTATTGAGTTGCTATGGAGAGTACGTGTATTGTTTGATAAATATGTTATTAAATGGATTTACGATAATGAAGCTAAAGAAGAGTTTCACGGAATAGAATCCATTCAATTATCAAAAAGTATATTAAAAAATAAAAATGGCACCACCAATGAAACTATTAGCGTTCAAAGATTAGAAACTACGGACGAGAGTTTAAGAGCTTTAGTCAAGCTTCAGGGGATGCTCTATCATTCACAAGAAATGACAACACAATATTGGTTAACACCATTTTTATACTTTTTAGAGAAGGAAGAATTATCAACCCAACAATTACTACGAAAACTCGAGGTTTTAGATAACATACTTTTTTATTCAACAAAAAACACTTCTAAATTAAAGGAAAGAACCTTTGAAATTGTTTTTCAGGATTTCAAAGAAGAGCTAAATCATTTGGAAGATACACAGAAATATTTAACTCAACTATCTGGAACAAATTATCCAAATTATATTTTTTATAAGTTAGAGTATATTTTATGGAAAAATAGAAATAAGATTTGTAGTGCGCATCAATTAGATTTAGAGCGCTGGAACGATTTCAGGTTAACAGCTAAAAATTCTGTAGAACATATTTTTCCTCAAAAATCAAAAGAAGAGAACAAACATATTGACTATATTTCTGAAGAAGAATTGGATAGATTGCAATTAGAAGGCAAACATCCGATTGATGATTTTGGAAATTTAGTTTTGTTATCTCCGGGTATGAATTCGGAGTATAGCAATATGCCTTATAAACAGAAAAAAGGCAAATATGATTCCAAGACAGATGCGGATTCTTTAAAGTCAGAATTAATTTTTAAAAATGATGATTGGAATTGGAAAAAAGCAGAGCAACATAGAAATGAAATGATTAAGTTGATTTCTGAATACATCTATTCAACAAGAATTTTGTAATAAATTAAAACTTTTAAATAATGATTTTATCTGCAATATATATCCAAAACCATTTTCTATTTCAAAAACCACAAATTGTAAATTTTGGAGGTAAATATTTTTTTTCAATTAACAGTGAGGGGTTTATCGAAAAAAAAGAAAACGAGGACTATATACCTAATTTTTATAACAGTGATACTGTCTTATTACTTTCAGCTGTAGTAGGGCGAAATGGAGCAGGAAAAAGTTCCTTACTGGAAATTATAACCAATTCTTTAAATAATCAATATGGTTTTATATCCACGGTCTTTTTTGAAGACAATGATAAAATTCTAATTTCAAGTAAAAGAGAAAAGAATAAATATAATTTTTCTTATGAAGAATACATCATAAACAATTCAATATCGACCTTTTATTATTCACCTTTTCTAGATTTTAAAAATAGTAAGGCTGGTGTTGATATAAGCTTTGATTATTTGGTAGAGAGTGATTTACGTAACATTTCTGAGAAAAGAAAATCGAGTTCCGAAATTGAACCTTTACAGCAACTAAAAATGAAAAATGAAATTAGACAGATGAGTTTTAAGAATTCCGAAGTTGGTAAGCATTTTTGTGAAGTATTCGATTTACCATCTGATAACCTAAATAAATTAACCTTTACTCGTTATATTATTGAAGTTGATCACGAACTAGATAAAATTAAATTCCATGATACTCCTTATGCCTTTAGAGATTTTATACAATTTATATATAGTAAGATAAGGCAAGAAGCGAATGAATTAGAAAATGAAACAGATGGGCAATTTAAAAAAAATCTTTTTAAAAACTATTTTTTAATGGATTTACTTTGCTTATTCATACATCAAATGGAAAAGCAGAATAAGTTTTTAGAGGAAGGTTTTGTTGATATAAATATTAAAGATTTTAAGAAAGAAATTAATAACAAATCCGCCAAAGACTCTTTAATATATTTTTTAGAGAACCATTACTATAAGTATAGAAATAGCGAAAAGTTTACTTTGTTACCTGTAGCGGAAACTGAGAAATTAATTAATAATATAAACAATTACATTGACGAAGCAGATATTAAACTTAAGCACTTTAATTGGAAAGAAAAGTCTATTTATTTGCAGCAAGATAAAGCAATAGAATTGTTAGAGTTACAGAATACCTTTTTAAATAAAGTAAATAATTATTATGAGAGTAATATTGAAAACTTTACAGATTTTAATTTTAAGAGGGAAAATAAAATTGAAGACTTTATAAATTTTCTTCCATCAGAAAGAGCTTTGAGTTCTGGGGAAAATGCACTTTTAAACTTATTTTCAAGATTTCATGAAGCTTTAGAGAACATAAAATTTTATGAATGGAATAAGAAAATTAATATAGTGTTACTTGATGAAGCAGATTTAGGCTTTCATCCAAAATGGAAAAAACAATTTGTTCAGTCAATTCTTTTCTTTTTCGATATATACTTTAAATCATATAGATCAAGTGTTCAAATAATATTTACAACACATGACCCCTTAACTTTATCAGATATTTTAAATTATAATGTTGTTTATTTAGAGAAAAAAGAGAATGCAATTTTTTTTGATCAAAATGAGAAAATTAAAAAATCTTTTGGCGCAAATATTAGTGATCTACTTGCAGACTCGTTCTTTCTTGAAGATGGATTAATTGGAGATTTTTCAAAAAATAAAATTCAAGATGTAATAGAATATATTAATGATGAAAGTAGTAGATCAGAAAAAAAATGGATAGCCTCTCCCATTATAGCAAAGAAAATTATTGAACAGATAGGTGAGCCGTATCTCTCAGATAAATTGAACGACATGTTTTTGGAAGCTTTTCCTGAGTTTAAAAATGATGAAATTAAAGAATTAGAAAAAAGATTAAATAAGTTGAAATATGGTACCGATACAAATAATTAATAGTTATGCTGAGAGTCATTATTTGGATATTAAAAATATTTTATTACATCATATTAAAAGAGTTCTTGATTATGACGGAATTCAAAAAAGACCTCGAGGTCAAGCTGCTTTTTGGATAAGATGTTCCCCTGAATTAAGGGTTTTACTTCAAACTTTTTACAACAATCCAGACCAAAACTTAAGACAAATTATTGTTGAGCCAGCAGATGATTTAGATAACTTTATTGCTACATTGTATATACATAACATTTCATTCATTGATGACCAAAGTGATGATTATAAGATATTGTATAACATTTTCATATCAAATGGTTACGAAAATTCTGAATTTGATAAATCAAAATTTATACGTAGAATTGGTATAGATACTTGTCCTTACTGCAATAGGAACTATATTTATACCTCTAAAAAAAATAGAAAAGTTAAACCAGAAATTGATCATTTTTATCCAAAACATTTATACCCTCTATTAGGGCTCACCTTTTTTAACCTCATCCCTTCATGTGAAACTTGTAATGGCCAGGGGTGTAAACACAAAAATGACCCAAGGTCTCAAAGGCTTATAAATCCATATCTATTAAAACAGGATGATTTTATATTTACGCATAGTATTGATAATATTTCGATTATTAATCCGCTAGTTGGCAAATCCGCTGTTACGATTCGATTAATAACTAAGTGTGAAAGCAACTTAAAGATATTTAATTTAAAAGATTTATATGATTTGCACCATGATCATGCACTTGAACTAATTGTGAAACAAAGAATTAAGTATTCAAAAAAGTACAGAGACTATTTAAGAACATACAAAGGCTTAAAGTTTAATCCAGCAGAGATTGATAGAATGATTTTAGGCAACTATTCGCTCGAAAAAGATCAACACAAGCGACCTTTAGCTAAAATGTATCAAGATATAGGAAAAGAGCTTGGTCTCATTAAGTAAATTAAATAGTTTTCGCGCATAAATCTTTTTGTAGAATACTGCAAAATAAATATATGTACATTGTATTTTCTAATAGTTTATTACAAATTTTTTAAATGGGTTTATGTATATTAAAATCGACTGCCGAGAATTCACAACAATATAATTTTTTAAATTAAATTCACTATTTTTAACCATTACATAATAAACACTGAAATGTTATCAACTCCTATCAATAAAGCTCTTAATCCGGCATACCGCAAGTTTAAACCATTACACAACGATATTGAAAAATTCAAAGCAGAATTATTAAATTGTATTGAAGCTATTGATTTAAGCGATAAAAGAAATGAAAGTGAAGAACATTTGAAGGAGCCTATTAAGCGCTTTCTGCAAAATACATTCTATCAAAAAAATCTTATCAATACTAAAGACCGTATAGATCTGGCTATATATTTGGATGAAACCGCTAATAGTGATGTAGGAGTAATTATTGAAGCCAAAAGACCAAGTAATAAAGCCGAATTCATTTCAGAAAAAAATTTAAACAAGAAAGCCTTACAAGAGTTACTTCTATATTATTTACGTGAACGTATTGATAACAAGAACAACAATATTAAACATATGGTTGTGACAAACGGGGTAGAATGGTTTTTCTTTAAAGCAGAAGATTTTTATAATCTGTTTTATAAAAATACAAGTTTAGTTAAAGAGTATAGTAATTTCCGTGACGGTCTTAAAGATTCTTCTAAAAATGAACTTTTTTATAAGGAAATAGCATTTAAGTATATAGAGGAGGTTAAGGATAAACTAAAGTATGTTCATTTGAAGTTAGGTGCAGGGGAAATTGAAAAGCTAAGTGATAATAAATTAAGTGCTATCTACAAGCTATTTTCTAATGTTCATTTATTAAGTCATGGTTTTGGTAACGATAGCAATAAACTTAATGATGCTTTTTATAAAGAATTACTTCACATAATTGGATTAGAGGAAATAAAGGAAAATTCTAAGAAAGTTATTGTTCGTAAACCCTTAAACCAGAGGGATTACGCTTCACTTTTAGAGAATGCGATATTTACCTTAGAAGATAAAAATTATTTAGATCGTGTTAAAGGATTTTCTAATAACGACGATAAAGCATTTTCGGTTGGTTTAGAACTTTGTATAAACTGGATTAACAGAATTCTTTTCTTAAAATTATTAGAATCTCAGTTAGTAAGTTATAATAAATCTAATGAATATAAATTTCTAAACTTTAATTTTTTAAATGGTTATGATGCGTTGAATGACTTGTTTTTCTCTGCTTTGGCAAGACCTATAAGCGAACGTCATGCAAAGTACAAAGACAAGTTTAAGCATATTCCTTATTTAAACAGTAGCCTTTTTGAACATAGTGCTATTGAACAACTTACTTTTGATATAACGGCTTTGAAAGATGAGGAAATGGAGATCCACTCTTTCACAATCTTGAAGGATGCCAACGGAAAACGATTAAAAGGAAAACTAAATACTTTAGAATATATTTTTCGCTTTTTAGATGCTTATGATTTCTCTGCAGATGCAAATACAGAGATTGAAGATATTCATGAAAATAAAACATTAATAAACGCATCGGTTCTAGGATTAATCTTTGAAAAAATTAACGGTTACAAAGATGGTTCTTTTTATACACCTGGCTACATAACTATGTTTATGTGTAAAGAAGCCATTCGTAAAGCAGTTGTTGATAAATTTAAAGTAGAACACAATAATACAATTGAAACTTTTGAAGATGTAAAAGATTTTTGTTCTCAATTCTTCAAAAAGGAAGACTTACAAAAATTCAATCAAACGATTAACAGCTTAAAAATATGTGATCCAGCTGTAGGTTCAGGGCATTTCTTAGTTTCTGCATTAAACGAAGTAATTGCTATAAAAAGTGAATTAAACTTATTGTGTAATGAAAAGGGTATAAGAATTCCTTGTGAGGTAACTGTCGAAAATGACGAACTTTATATAGCCTATAACGAAGGCGAGCTATTCGAATATAACCGTCAGGACGTTAACAGTCTGTTTATACAAAAAACGTTGTTTCACGAAAAGCAAGATATTATAGAAAACTGTTTGTTTGGTGTGGATATCAACCCTAATTCTGTTAATATTTGCCGTTTGCGCTTATGGATCGAGTTGTTGAAAAACGCTTACTATACGGCAGAGGGTGAATTGCAGACACTTCCAAATATCGATATCAATATTAAGTGTGGTAACTCATTAATAAGTCGTTTTGGTCTGCAAGACAGTTTAAAAATGGCTTTTAAAAACAAAGAAGTGGTTTATACCATCGAAGAATATAAAACTGCGGTAAACGATTATAAACAAACAAATAGCAAATTAAAAAAGAAAGAGGTTCAAAATATAATTGAAACCGTAAAGTCAAACTTTAAAACGACTTTAGATTCCAAAATTAAAGATAAGGTTTCTAAAGCAGCGGGCGAATACGAAAATGAAAAAATGCGTTTGGATAATTTGGAGTTATTCGGAGAAAAAATAAAAAAAGCAGAAAAGGATAATTTAAAGAAGCTGAGGTTAAAAGCCGAAAAAATATCAAAGGAAAAGAAAGAAATCTTAAACAATGTCATCTATCAGGATGCTTTTGAATGGCGTTTTGAGTTTCCAGAGGTATTGGATAATAAAGGTAATTATATTGGCTTTGATGCAATTATTGGCAATCCTCCTTATATTAGGATTCAGGGAGTTAGAGATTTAAGTACAAAATTGGCAGATGAATATGTTACGAGGTATGCATCAGCTACTGGGTCGTTTGATATTTATTCACTTTTCGTTGAAAAGGGAGTAGAACTTATTAAGGAAAGTGGCATTGTAAACTATATCATGCCTGTTAAATGGACGAACGCGTCTTTTGGTAGTGGGTTAAGAGAGTTTTTATTAAAGACTAATTCTATTAGTAAGATTATAAATTTCGGAGCTTTCCAAGTTTTTGATGCTTCAACATATACGGGTATACAATACTTTGAAAAGGAGTCTAAAAATTTATTTTATTATGAATTAAATAATGAATATAAAAACTCAACAGGATTAGGAAACTATTTAAACTCTTTGTTAGAAGACGATGCAACAATAATACCTCTAAGTAAATTAGATAAAGGAACTTGGACATTGACTGAAGATAGAGCTTCAAGAATTATTGATAAACTTAATTTACAGCCTAGAAGAATTAGTGACGTTTTTGAGAAAATATTCCAAGGATTAGCAACAAGCAAAGATGATGTCTATTTTTTGTACAAATGTAAAGTTGAAAATAACCTTATTATAGGATTTTCAAAGCAACTTAATAGGGAAGTTATAATTGAACAAGCTTTTGTTAAGCCCCTTTTAAAGGGGGAGGATGTCCATCGTTATGAAAAGATTAATACTGATAGAGTAGTCATTTTTCCTTACAGATTAGAAAACGGAAAAGCCGAGTTATATAAAGAGCAAGAAATTAAAGATTATTTCCCCAATGGTTATTCTTATTTAAAAGAGTGTGAAGATGTGCTTCGTGGTAGAGAAAAAGGCAGGTTAAAAAACGACAACTTTTGGTACAAATATATTTATCCCAAAAACCTTACATTATTTGACAAAGAAAAATTAGTAGCACCCGAAATTTCATTAGGAGGTAACTTTTCGTATGACCAAAAGGGTCAATATTATTCGACAACAAAAGTATATGGCTATCTCAAAAAAAGTGACACTCTAGAGAGTTACTTTTTTTGGTTAGGATTGTTTAACTCACAATTGTTTTGGTATTTCATTCAACAAACAGGTTATGTATTAAGAGGAGGTTATTTTACCTTCAAAACAAATTATATTCTACCTTTTCCGCTCCCTCAAAATTTACCTTCTGACATTGTAAATGAAATAGAAAAATTGGTAAAAGATATTCTTTTGAAAAAATCTTCTTTTGAAAAACCTGACACTCTAATTCAAGAAAAAATGATTAATAATTATATCTATAAACTTTATGATTTATCAGTAGAAGATATTGTTGAAATCGAAAAAAACGATATATAAACATATAGAAATAAGTCTTATATGTTTTTAATAATATCTTTTTCTTCATTTGTAAGTTGATATAGATCAAATACTATTTCATCAATTTTTTCTTCTAGTTTTTTAGTTGGTGATTCAGGTTTATTTTGTTTTAAATCTAAAATTTGGTCTACCAAGGTTTCTAATAAATAATCTTTTTCAAGTGTCATATTTGGTATTGGAAATTCTCTAAGATAATTTGGTTTAAATCTAAAATATCCATTTGCTAAAACAGTTCCTGTATTAACTAAATACCACCAAAGTAATTTAGAATTTAAGATAGCCATAAGAGATTTGTAGCTATCCAAAACTTCTTCTTTTTTAATATAACCGTAAATTGTCGTTGTCGAATAATATTGACCGTATTTGTCGTAAGAGAAATTTCCTCCAAGAGAAATTTCGGGGGCAACAAGTTTTTCTTTTTCAGCAAAATTAACTCCTTGTTTTCTTCCAAATTGAAACCATTCATTATCAATATTAAACCTGCGCTTTCCTTATATAATATCTGTTGAAATAGCTCTGTTTTTATAGATTGGATATCAATTAGATAAATGAGGGTGTTATATTATTACCTCTATTTTTTTAGACTACTTTTAGTTTTAAATAACTTAGAAATGATATACGGATACATTAGGGTAAGTACAGATAAACAAACAGTCGAGAATCAGCGTTTTGAAATCACTAACTTTTGTAAAAAGCAGGAAATATTTGTTAGCCGATGGATTGAAGAAACTATTTCTGGTGCTAAACAAGTAGATGAACGAAAATTGGGTAAGCTGCTTAAAAAGATGAAAAAAGGAGATGTGCTTATTTGCTCAGAGCTTTCACGGTTAGGACGTAACCTTTTAATGATTATGGGAGTGCTAAATGAATGTATGAATCGCGATATAGAGGTATGGACGATTAAAGATAATTATCGTTTGGGTAGTGATATTAGTTCTAAAGTATTGGCTTTTGCATTTGGTTTATCTGCTGAAATTGAACGTAATTTAATATCACAACGTACAAAAGAGGCATTAGCGCGCAAAAAAGCCGAAGGCGTTATACTTGGCAGACCCAAAGGAAGTAAATCTGCTAAAACGAAGCTAACAGGACAGGAAAAGAAAATAAAGGAGCTACTTCATAAAAATGTTTCATATAGCGCAATTGGGCGTATACTTGGGGTTCATCGTTTAACAGTTACAAGTTTTGTAAAGAATAATCCCGAATTGGTAATATAAGAGCAGATAATCTGTGCTTTTATATTTATAAAATTACAACAGTTACGAATTTTATCCGAATGTGGAAAGGGTTTTTAATATTTGAAGTAATTCTTTGTAGGATAATTTTTAGCATTTAGCACTAATGATACCAAGATAACTTAATGTTTGCTTCAAAATTTCAAATCACATTCTAATGGTTAAAAAAAACATTACTTATTTTTACGGCTTTTTTGTACAATTATGTTTAATTTAAAAAAAATGATTAAATTTGTAACACCAAAATTAATTCTTTACAGGAGTAATTTAAATTAAAAATCGGAAATAATGGAAGCAACTACAGGATTAGTAATAAAGGGATTGCGCGAGAGGTATGGATATACACAGGAAAAACTAGCTGGTTTTTTAGGTGTAAAGAGGGAGATGATCAGTTTTTATGAAAATAATGAAAGAGAGGTTTCTTTAGAAGTTTTAGAAAAATTGTCGAATTTGTTTGGTGTGGAACTATCGGTTTTTTTTAGTGAAACAGTAGAAGAAGCCATGGCAGAAGTTGTTTTTGCATTTAGAAAAGATTCTGTCAATGAATGTGATATGGAGAAACTTTCTGATTTTGGAAAAATCGTAAAAAATTATATTAAAATAAACCGCTTGTACAATGGCAGGTAATGAAAAAATATTAGAAGCCAGAGCAAATAAATTCCGAAGAGAATTAGGATTGGGCACCGAGACTTCAATAGATTTAGAGAAATTATTATTAACGCTGGGTGTGCTTACAGTATATAAGCCGTTAGAAAGTGAATTTTCGGGGATGGCTTTAAAAACCAACGATAATTTATTTATGTTGATTAATTCGGCGCTATCTGTTGGAAGGCAGAATTTCACCATTGGTCATGAACTGTACCATCTGTTTATACAGCAAAATTTTAATTTTCAAATGTGCAATGCGGGTAGATTTGATAAAAAAGACCGTGAAGAATACAATGCCGATATTTTTAGTTCTTATTTTTTAATGCCCGAAGCCGCTTTAATGAAACAAATCCCTGAAAAGGAACTAGGGTGGGGAGAAACCATTTCATTGGCTACAATTATAAAAATGGAGCAGTATTTTGGGGTGTCTCGTGCGGCTCTTTTAGTTCGTTTAAGTAAATCAAAATACATTCATTACGATGATTATACACCGTATTTAAAAGGTGTTGTAAAAAGCGCTGTAGAGCATGGTTATTCTGCTGCACACTACCAACGAACTGATGAAGAAAAAGTAGTGGGTGATTACGGGATTAAAGCAAAAGCGCTTTTTGATGCAGATAAAATTTCTGAAAGTCATTACCATTCCTTGATGTTGGATATAGGCTTAGATATCGATGATCAAAAATTTAATGATGATGGCAAAGAAAACTAATGCAGAACCAAGAATATTGTTAGATTGCGATGTCATTATCCATTTTACTAAAGCCGGAAAACAATTATTGTTGCCCAAAATTTTTCCAAACCGCTTTGTTATTTTAGATAAGGTTAAAGCCGAATTGAATAAGCGAAAAAAAAGTATTGTGGCTTTAAATAATTTTATTGAATGGTCAAAAATTGATGTGATTCCTTTTCCAAATGATATAGCTGTAGTAAAAGAATATTCTATATTAAAACGAGATATGGGCGATGGCGAAGCTGCTTGTATGGCAGTAGCAAAACATACAAAAGATTATATTGCCAGCAGTAATTTAAAAGATATTAAAAGCTACTGCGATCGTAATGGTATTGTTTACCTTACAACTATGGATATTCTCTTGGAAGCATATCATAATAAAATATTATCCGAAACAGAATGCGATGCGTTTATAAAAGAGGTAAAAGAAAAAGATAGTAAGCTGATAAATGGAGTAGATAGTATAGTAGAATATGAACATAAATACAAAAGTAAAGTTTAAAATACATATACAATCCTTCAATCATTGTCGGCAGGTTAAGAAAATTACAATTATTAGAACAGTTTGAATTCAGTGAATTGATTATACCATTTAAATCAAAATAGTACAGTAAACAATTATAAAATATGAAAAGTTAGTTATAACAGAGAAGAGATTAAAAAAATAAACCCAGATTTATCGGCAAAATAAACCTGAGTTATTTTTTTGATATCTTAGTCCTGAAACCAGAACAAAGAAGTAGATTTTTCCGAAACAAAATTGCGGATTTCCTTTTTGGAATCCAATAAATTTAACTTCTTTTTTTTCAAGACTACAAAACCATTTGTAGACACACGTCTAATTTCCAGTTTTGCTTCACGTTTGGAAACCATTATTTATAATTTAAATTTTTTAGTAAAATGGCTAAGAATGGAATTTCTGGTGACAACCGTCGCCACGGAGCTGTGAAGCAACGCTCACAAACTTTTAACCCTAAAACAGAACAATGGGTTAAAAGAGATACTGCCACAGGCAGATTTATGGATGTTAAACAAAATGGTACTCCATTTAAAGGAGTAAGAAAAGAGAAATAGAAGTTATGGAAGAAAGATTTGTACAGAAAGCAGTACAGCTTACCCCTGAAGAGAGTACAGGTAAGTTAAAGGTTGAAAAGTTATGGGAATTGATGCAAAACCATCCCTACCAAAATGAAATGTCTAAGGTTTTTGATATTGATAAAATCAAAGACGAATATATAAATATCGATTTTGTAGACACGGTCTACAAGCGTGTTAAGCATTTCAGTGACAAATACAAGTGTAGTCTTATCCGAGCTCAAATTAAAGATATCAATGTTTTTGAAGAAGACATTATCATTGACGGAAAGAAAGAAAAAGAAATCGTATTCCATTTTGATGAATATGTCGTTATTGATGAAGTGCACCAAAATTTAAAAACGGTTGCAAGGTATGATTCTAAAAATACTTATCTAGATGAGTATGTAATGACGAAATACGCCAACAATCTATTTAAAAAGGGATTGTCTGATTTGGCACGTCAGAACATTCAGTATTTTAAAGATTTGGCAACAAGGTCAGATAATTATAACAAGCACAGAAGCTATAGGCTAGTAGAAAGCGACGGTATTACCTACTTGCGCGGTATTACTTCGATCGATAAATATTATGAGTATGGAGTCGATTTTACGTTTGTTACTTCGATGCTTTTATTTCATGATTTCATGAAAAAAAATAACGGCGTGGAATATAAAATTACATCTGCCCATATCAATGAGTCTAAACTTGAAGTAATTGTTGCAGAAAAATTTAAGAAGGCGGCAGGCGAGTTCGGCAAAGTTTCATCTGCTGTTAAAGTTGCTACAAATGATTTGGGACAGGGATCTTTAAATTTTTTAAACATTATCAATGTCGGTAAAACTAATAAAGACGGTTTTTATCTTTTTCCAAAACAAAATCCTTTTGAAAGCAATAGGGTAAATATTTCTCATACTACAAAACCTGAGAATGTAGCAACCATATTGAAAAGCATGGATAATGTCCTTAATACCAGTGACAATTTCATAAAGGAGTTGATGGAAGTAAAAACTATAAAAAATCCTGATGAATTGCGAGTAAAGATTCAAGCCAAGATTAATAGTCCAAGAAGTCCTTATTCAACTATCAAAGAACTTTCTGATATTTTCAAAAGAAGAATAGATAATGATATAACTAATTTTTCCAAACTTCTAGAAATGTGTAATAAGGCGGAAGAATTGCAAATTCCGTTTGACCTTAAAGATAAATTACGGTATATTATTTCTGATATTATTTTGTATGGTAACGTTAGATAGCTTTACAAAAATACTTTATTTGAATTGAAGTGAGTATTTTTAAAACTTCCACTACTATTGGATAAATAGGCCTAACACTTTAAATGTTAGGCTTATTTATAAATTTTAGTTGTAGTGTCTTTTTAGCTAGTATATTAATTATTACACACTATGCTATAAAGTTTGTTAGTTTCAGGTTAAACTTATTAATAAAAAAAATAAACCTCGCTTAAAGATACTTAAACGAGGCAATATATTATGTGTTTATTGTAAAATTGGAGTTGTGCAACAGTTAACCGTGTTAGTGGCTGCCTTTTTTTTCCACGTATAATTTTTCCAATCTTTGTTTAGTTAGATGTTTGGAAATTTCGGGCGCTATAAGCCACCATTTTTTCTTATCAGTAACTTTATTGGCAGCTCTGCCACTAGCGTCTAAAACTAAACCTCCAATTCCACTAGCTAACCCAATTGCAGGAAAAAACAATGATGCAATACCGTTTAAGGTTGCAGTTATTCCTATAGCACCTCCAATTTTATCAGATATACTTTGGGTATTCATCGCTTTTAGCATGGCTTCGTATAAGTTTAGCTCATTTAAATTTCCGTCAGGTAATTCTTGAATTTGATTTCTAAATGATTCGGCATAAATTTTCAAATCATTTTGTTGTCTTAGATATGCGAATTCATCAAGACTGTTAATTGAAAATTGTAAACTTGAAATATTGAATACTGTGGAAACTGCTGTTGAAGATGCTGAAGAATTTAATAATTTTAAGTCTTCAGATATTTTCAAAAGTTTATTTAATCTATTACAAAGTTTTAAATAAGATGGAATAGCAAAAATAGAAGCATCGAAAGCATCTGAAATACTTATCTGATTTATTGCTTCCATAACAATTTGTCTTCGAGCACTAGTTGGAACTTTTGCTAAAATGTTTGATATAGTTGGATCTTTGAGAAGAGAGTCTATTTGGTCGTCAATTTGATGAAATTGAATTGACCATTCCCAATTCATCTTAATTCCTAATTCTGTATTGTGGTACATTCTTCCATCCGTAAACTCTTCATATTTTGGAAAATGAGCGTCAACAGGGGCTAAATAAATTTCATCAAATAAGAGAGCTAAACTGACTGTTTCGTCTAATATTTTATTATGATTGCTCCCAAATAGAGTAATGTAGTAAGGATGTGATCCATCATATTTTTCCTTTATAGATTTTTCATATTGCTTTTCAGCATTTAATAACCATAGAAAAGCTCCTGCATAGGGAAATCCGAGTACTATTTTATTCTCCATTTATGTTGTGTGGTTGTTTAAGGTTGCCACTACGTTTCGTAGCTTGGCGTTAGTGTCGCCAATTTAAGAAAAATATTCTTCGGATTAGCAAGATTGGAAAAACCGCTATGTTTTCTGCGTTGCAGAAAGTAGCCATTACGCCAAACCGCTGTTGAACTAAACCTCCGGTAGCTTACGCTGCGATGATTTTGTACCTTAGTTTTATTAACGATTAAATAATTGATACTATGGTAACTAAAAAAAATCTCCGGAGGGAT
>Ga0233365_1000151_pt1 | contig 36279 bp, 51 predicted proteins | sample ElkDunMinimDraft_27_FD_191535 | JGI IMG/M metagenome (GOLD analysis project Ga0233365, IMG submission 191535) | Fecal eukaryotic communites from dung pellets of Tule Elk in California, USA - Elk Dung C36 | ecosystem: Host-associated > Mammals > Digestive system > Large intestine > Fecal | place...
GAAGCCGAAGCCGAAGCCGAAGCCGAAGCCCGAGCCGAAGCCCGAGCCGAAGCCGGAGCCGAAGCCGGAGCCGGAGCCGAAGCGGGAGATCGCAACGACAACGCGGTTTGCTCCGCTACCGGCTCCTGTTGTCTCCAAGCCAGCGGCAGGAGCCGTTACACCACTCAACCCCGAAGCGTGGGTCGCCGCAGGAGCGAACGCCCACACCTCCAGAACGCGCACTGCTCAGGAGGTACTGTCGCTCCGTGTCATCGAGCGGAGTCAGCTCTCTGTCAACGTGCCGACGCTCCTGCGTCTGGCAGAGCGCATCGAACTCCTCAGGCTCGTGAGCCGACTAAACCGGGTCCCCGCCGCCGACCTCGTGTCCCTGGCTCTGGATGTTTTCCTCAGGGGACTTCCGGCGGACCGGTCGAGCCTCGGAGATCCGTGGTCCGACTTCCTCGGGGAAGGGACTCCCGAGGACATCCCGAACGTGGAAGACGTTCTCGCGCAACGCTTCATCACACGTGTCCCGTTCCGCGCGTCTGTCCCCAGCGAACTCGACTTCCAGTATCGAATCGAGTCGCTTCGCCTGCGTCGCACCGGCCGCCACGTCACGGCAGGCGACATCGTCGCAGTCGCCCTCGACAGGTACCTGCGGAGCGTCAACGCCTGACACCATAAGAATGAGCCCGCCCCGGTGGCACCCCGGGGCGGGCTTTCTCATGGAAGGGATGCGATGACACGGGAAGACGCAGATGACACACGGGCAAGAGTTCTGCTCGCGCTCCTGTCCGGCCCTGAGGAGGGGCAGACCCACAGGGCACTGACAAGCGCGGCATCGGTTGGACGCAGGGCAATGAGAACACTCATGCCGGAACTCCTCCGCGAACGCCTGGTTTTCGAGGCGTACGTCATCGGGAGGGACGGCGCGGACGTCCGCCGCTACACCGTCCCGGACGAGTGCGTCGTTAGAGCTCTACTCCTGATCCGCCCCGCAGAAGGCGACTGGCGATCATGGAGAACGATGTCGTGGGACGTGTCGGTACTGCGCGGTCTAAGCGTCGACGTCGGGGCTTTGTCAGGCAGGGCGCGCCGTGTCGGAGTTGCGTTGCTGATCAGCGGGGAGGAGTGATGCCCGACGTGTTGCTTGTTGCGTATGACTACTGCACTCACTATAGTTTTCACTATCGCAATAGTGAGTGCAGTAGTGAGACACGACAGCAAGGAGAGGGCGCATGCTGAAGAACAACCTGAAGGAGGAGCTGATCAGGCTCCTGCGCGCCCTGGAAGATGAGGAGAGTACAGGCGAAGGAGCGCTCGTGTCCCACCCTGACACCGAGCAGGTTCTAAGGCTCAAGGGCCTCGGCAAAGAACAGTTCTCCTACTCGACTCCGCTCACGCTGGACCTTCGAGAGCGCGTCGGCCGGTGTGCACTGGACAACGGCATCAAGCGCTCGGGAGATGTCGTGGCGCTCATCATGGACACCGGCCTCCGCTCCCTCGGGTACCCGCCACCCAAGGAAGCCGTCGACGGCGCACTTCGGAGGAGCACCCCCGATGGGGGGCCTCGTCCCTGAGATTAGCCACGGGCTCCCCTAGTACCCGGACAACTGCCCACCTTATCTCGTAAAGGTGGGCGGTTCGGGCACTCTCCCCGGGCGTAACTACCTACCCTGACCTGCGCCTCCGCCGTAAGAGTCCACTCATCCTGGTGCCCTGCGACCCCTCTTGAAAAGTACATTCGGTATCATTGATAGACGCAACACTCCCCGCATAGGAAGTGAGCCATGAATCCCGATGACCCTCGGCTCGCCGATATCAGGGCCGCGTTCCTGAACGCTCTCAACGTCCGCCGCACGGACCCCGCATCGCAGGAGGCGAAAGACGCGCGCGCCGAAATGTTCGGCCTCCAGGAGCGCCACTACGACCTCTACCCTGATGACGACCCAGACTGGCCGAAGCTCTACAAGGCTTGGGACCCCACTCCGCCCAAGGAGCGGAGGAACCCCAAGCCTCCTCCCATGTCAGACGGGGAGCGGCAGGCGTGCGAGACCTCGCACAAGGCTAGGGCTTTGACGCTCCGCTTCATGGAGAGCGACCGAGGCCTCCTGTCCATCTATAGCCTGATGCAACTCGACTACGAAAACGTGTCGGACCTTCAGGCGCGCACCGTGGACACGGTGCGCGAGCAGATTTCGTACTCCCTGCGGACCGCGACCACGCTCGCGGTGCCCGAGGAGTTGTGTGAGTTGATCGAGGGGCACGCGCCGACGTTTCCGGAGTCGACGATCCACTCCTCCGATATCCAGGCCCCTCACGGGTGGGCGTACTTCGCGAAGAAGATTCCTGATCCGACCGACGCGACCGCTCCCCCGATTCGCGGGATCTCCTGGTGGATCTACGAGGCGGATGAACTCCCCTATCTGGAGAACTTGGAGCGTCGGCCGAGCGGGACGACGGCGACGATCCTTGTGTGGATCGACACGCGAGACATCGAAGGTACGAATGGGGAGATGCTGTCGCACCTGCCTCCTCTCGTTCCTTGGGTCTCGTTCATGTGGGAGTTGGACACGCCGACGGGGGGACTCTCCTGGGTTTCCCGGGAGGATCGCGAGGAGCATGCGCGGAACTCCAAGTACGTAGCTCTCCTGTGCACGCTGTGGGTGACGATCCGTCAGCGGACGGTGTCGGTGGAGGAGGTGCACAACATCTCGCCGAAGAGATTCAAGACGCTGACGAAGCCGGGTAAGGCGGTCCCGAATACTCGTGTGTCTGTGGCTCGTCTGGGGGCCGCGCGTCGGTACACCTATGACTGGGCGGACCCTCTTCGCCTGGATAGGGATTTCCGGTTTCCGGTGCGTGCGCACTGGCGGCTTTGGTTCTTCCGGTCGCTGGGGGTGCGCAAGTCCGTGTTGGTTGCGTCTTACCTGAAGGGGCCGGAGGGGGCGGAGATTCGCTCGCCCGAGCGCATCCTGCTTCCGCCGAAGCCGTTGGACTGACGGGCTGGGAGTGCCTGCGGTATATTCCGTATGCCTGTTGTTCTTCCGGGTTGGTTCGCGTGTGTTCCTTGGTGGTGTTCCTGCGAGTCCGGACCTTCGCGGGAGTGCGCGGGCGCGGGTTGAGTTCGGTCGCTCGCTCGCTCTCCTTCCTGGCTGGGTGGAGGTGAGGGGTCCCTTCGGGGGCCCCTCTTTTTGTGTGCGGGTTTTCGCCCCGACGGGTCACTATGTACAATCGGTGTCGTTCCCTTGTGTTGCTCCGGGAGGGTCCCGGGGTGTCTATCGGAAGGACGGCGCGCATGGATGTACTCGACCGCGAGCAGGAGGAGCGGCGCTGGGAGGACAGCACGACAATGCACTTCCACCGGACGGACGGGATGGTGTCGACCTCCGTCCGGCGCGGCGACATGACGCGGGAACTGCGCACGTGGGCGGAGTCCTTCGGGCCGACCAGTCACGTGCACCGGATCACGGTGACGCGGGACCTGGGACACCTCTCGCTCACGGTGTACGACACGCGGGACGTCGATGGTCGTCCCTCGCAGGCGTACACCCACGCGCGCAGGGAGGTAGAGGCGTTCTTCTTCGCGAACGTGGACGACTTCTCTGACGCGGACCTGCGGGACCTGGGGGCGGCCCTGCGGGTGGCGGCACGGGTGGAGGAGGGACCCTTCAGCGTTTTCCGGCAGTCGGAGGGGGCGCGCAAGAGGGCGTCGCTGGCGCTGTTGGCGCGGATTCTGCGGATGCCCGAGCAGACGCAGATCTCCGTCGCCGTGTTGTGCGCAGGGATGCGTGAGGCGTACTAGCGCGGGGTTGGCGGCTCCTCCCATCCGGGGAGGAGCCGCGCCCTAGACTCCACATATCGACAATGTCTCTCAATGGGGGCAGTGAAACGGAATTGGCTCATGGGCAATCATCTTGAACCGTATGCCCCTGTTGGGGTGGCCGCAGGAGCGACCCTGGATGGGTGGCATTGGATCATCTCCAGCGCGAGCGGGGAGGTCTCGGGGACGTTCGTTGGCTCCAGGCGCGGTCTCATCGCTGACCTGCGGGCAAGGCTCCCGGCTCGCGCCGTTCCGGTCTATCGGGGCTTCAAGGCCAGGTCTCTCGACGACCCAGGCGGACGGGACTATCAAGCGCATATGGAGGCGGGGCGCGATGTGGTGAAGGAGAGCGTCAGGCTTGCTGAGCGCGCCTTTCGTCGTGTGCGCGAGGCCAACCGCGCAGGACTCCTGGGGCATGTTGATCATCTGGAAGATGCTCATGCCCCGGAACGCTTCGGCCATATCGCGTGCGACGCTTCGGTTGGGAAGGAGCGAGACCAGGGGGCATGGGCGGTTGTCTCGGAGTCGGGGTGGTATCAGACGGGCTTGATTCTGACGGCTCCTGGTCAGCTGCAAGCTGTCACGGCGGAGTTGGTCGCCGTGCAACGCGCGGTTCGCCTTTCGCTCCATTCCACTGGCCCGGTCGAGATCACCAACGACAGCACCCTCGCCTTGCTTGTTGCGAGGAGGCTGGAGGGCGGGGCGAGAACGCGGGAGGTGTTCGCCCAGGTGCCCTCGCTTCTGTCGTCTCCTGTTGACGGGTTGCAACAGCTGTTCACCGAAACGCATGCTCGCTTCGGGTCGCCCCTGTCATGGCGGTCCCGGAACAGTACTCCGGCGCTGAAGCTGGCTGATCAGCTGTCGCGCGCAGTGCGCCTTGGTCGGACTGCTCCTGTGGCACCGGTGTTGGATTTGCGTGGGGCGCTTCCTCCTTTTCGTGCGGAGCTTCCCCAGGGAGTGAGTGAGCTCATCGCGCAGGCAGAGCAAGCCGGGTGGACGTTCGTGGAAACGAAGGTCCACTCCGGGAAGCGGTTCGTGCGCCTGGTGAAGGTGGAGCGGCATGGCGTGGTCATGGTGTGGAGGTGGGTGAGGGGGATGAAGGGGCAGTGGTTCCCGCGCTGGGTGAGGTATCTCGTGGATGGCGAGGAGCAGCGCCTGGAGTGGGATGAGGGCCTTGCTGCGCTCGTCTGAGGGTGGGTGGGGGGTGGCTCGTCGCCGCTCCCCGCTCTGGATTGGGTGTGCTGACCCACAACCATTTTATGTACAATCGGTATAATATTTCTCGTATGAACAAGGAGCGAGCGAAATGACGAGGACCCCTGGCCCAAAGCGGACTTTCCATCTGACGACGGCGCAGGTGCGCCTACTCGGGGACCTGGCGGACTGGGCGAAGGAGAACCTGTCGGGAACGCCCATCTGCCTCCCCCTCGCAGCGGACTACATGAGCCAGTGGTCCGCCTTCGTGGCCGAGGACGACAGGCGGAAGGAGCACGCGGTCGTGATGGAAGACGCCTCCTACTGGGCCATCAACGGCTGGCTGACGAGGTACGCGTCGGAGCACGGGCGGGAAGCGTGTGTTTCCCGGTTCGGTCCCGTGGAGCGTCTGGACGAGTACCGCAAGCCCAGGGGCTAGACGGGGGGAGGTGCGGGGGGACGGCTTTCGCTCTCCGGGAACATCATGTACAATCGGTGTAACGAGGAGGGCGCAGGGCCCTCCCCCCGCAAGAGGAGCGGACCCCGTGGCCATCAACATCTGCAAGCCCGACTGCACCCGTACCGGCGCATGCACCTCCCGTGAAGCGCGCCACGCCGGGTACGTCCTCGGCTCCTTCGAGCGCAACGGCTACGACGACTCCGACTTCATGGCCGCCGTCTGGGAGCCCACCGCCGGAGAGATCATCGCCGTGGAGTACGCCAGCACCCGGGGGTGGAGCTACCACAACACCTGCGTCGCCGATGCCACCGAGGACGTCAAGCACTCCGCCCGCGCCTGGCTCGTTCGTAAGGCCGAGCACATCTACCTCGCCCGCGCCCGGCGCGACGTCTCCGTGGGCCTGCGCGTCCGCTCCCTCACCACCCGGGGCAAGAACAAGGGTCGCGAAGGGATCGCCCAGAGCATCGCGCCCAGCTCCTACGGATACGACAAGTGGCGTGTCAAGATCGTCGGCGACGACGGCTCCTCCGCCTGGATGGACCTCAACCGCGTCGAGGTCGTCGACGCCGAGTTCATCAAGGACCAGATGGGCAAGGCGTACCGCATCGGCCTCAACGGCCTCGCCCGCGAGTACCACGCCCTCATCGCCTAACACACCACCCCGGGGAGGGGTGCACTCCGCGCCCCTCCCCCGCACCGAAAGGCACCACATGAACCCGGTCACCCTCACCCACGCCGAGATCCGCGAAATCCTCCTGCCCAGCGGACTCGAATCCGACTCCATCGACACGACGGTGCGGTCTGACCCCGGCCACACCTGCCTCGGCATCCACGGCGACATCTCGGACTACACCGAGTTCCTGTACTGCGCCCTGTCCTGGTGCAAGAAGAACGACGACACGGAACGGGAGATGGCACTCCTGGTGCCCCACATGCGCCGGACGATCGAGGGCTACACGTTCTTCTGGCCGATGATCGTCGTCGAGGACTGATTCGCCCCCCATGACCCCGTGCGGGGCGCTCGCCCTTCCTGCGAGCGCCCCGCACCCCCGCAAGTACAGGAAGCACACACCCATGGCACACACCAGTCGACCTCCAGCGTCCGAGCGCATCCCCGGATCGCCTCTGGACGAAGGGGGGATCCACAGCCACCCGCCCATGAACGCGCTCCGCCCCGGCGTCACCCGACACGTCCCCGGAGCCGAGCCCGCGTCCGGCCCCCTGCGCCTGCGCCCCGCCCCCCAGTACACGCCGTGGCCCGTGGTGCTGCTCTCCGGCCCGTCGGGGTCCGGGAAGACGCACAACCTCGCCGCTTTCAGCTCCGACCGCCGCATCGCCGGAGCGTTCCTCGTGGAGTGGGGAGAGGCCGACGCCGACATCTACGTCGCCTCGGGCGCTCCCCAGCTCCACGTGATCGACCACGACGGCTCCTGGCCCGACATCCTCGGACAGATCGCCGCCGCCTCCGCCGCGTCCCGCTCCTCCCTGGACGAGTACGGGATGCCCTACGCGCTCTTCATCGACTCGATCTCCTCCCCCTGGACTCAGGTGATGGCGTGGGCGCACGACCGACCCCGCCGTTCCATGCGAGGACAGGCAGTCCTGGCGTCGGACCCCGACTCGGCGCTCGAACCCGGGTTCTCCGGATGGCAGGAGGCGAACGACAGGCACGCGGAGCTGATGGACGCCGTGATGTCGTTCCCGGGGCCGGTCGTGCTGTCGGCCCGGGGGCGCGAGGCCATCGACGTCGACCAGTCCTCCGGCACCCCGACCGGCCGCATGATCTACAAAACGGAGGGGCACAAGGGACTGGAGCATCTGGCGTCGGTGGTCGTGCGGTTGCGCAACGGGGCCCCCGCCCTCGTGGTGAAGTGCGTGGCTCCGGGCGCAGGCCTCAACCCGGGGGAGGAAGGTCCCGTGGAGGCTCGCGGGTTCTCCGTCAGCTGGCTCCTCGACGAGCTGGAGCGTGGAGCCCCCGACGGCTTCGGTCCGCGCCGGAGTACACGCCTGTACCGGGACCCCACTCCCGGTGACCTCGCCCGGCTGGCGCACCTGCGGGAGATGTACACCGTCGACGGGTTCGACGTTGTCAGCGCGGACGAGGATGCGTTCCGGGTGCGGTGCACGGAGCTGACGTCGGAGGAGGAGGGGGGTCGCCTGTACGAGGCGATGCAGTCCGCCTACGACGCCGGGGTCCGGTTCCCGGACGGGGTCGGGGGGATGATCAGGGACCGGATGCGTCAGCTGAGGGAGGAGCGCGCGCCCAAGAGCCGTTCCCGCGCCCCCTCCCAGCGCAAGACCACGACCAAGACTCCGCGCAAGACCGCGACCAGGAAGAGTCCCGCCAAGCGTCCGGCGACCGCCAAGACGTCGGGCTCGGCTCCGGCCAAGGAGACAGCGGAGTAGCCGCCTCGGGGTGCCTCCTGTCCGCAGGAGGTACCCCGGTTTCCCGTGTACGGCAGCATGCCCCAGTTGATACTTGGTGTCATGAGCACTCACAGTAAGAGCGGTCCGGTCCCTATCGGACCTGCGTCAGCGGTATCTGACGTAGCCCAATTTGAGCGAATCCGATATCGAGATTCCGGAATCAGAATTGGCAAGTCCCGTGTTGTTCATGAAGCACTCGACGACGAATGGTTCGGTGATCAGAAGATGCCCGCACCCCGATGTCGTGCTGCTGTCCGCCTGGACCTGAGCAACGCGACGCCCGTGCGCGGCGAGGTGACCTGCCGAAACTGCCTGCGAGTACGTGGAGCGATGTCGGTGTCTGCGGGCGCAGGGGATCAGCTGACACTGTTTGATTAGCCACGATGATCTGCCCTGGGCGTGCGAAAACGGTCATGGTATTATAAGTACAATCGGTATTACCGGAGGACCCATGAGCATCCGACCTCAGACCCCACCCGACGGGGTACTGAATGAACTGCGGCGTCGAGCCGACGCCATACCGCCACAAAGATTCATCGATCCAGCGCAGGCAAGCCGCGTCGCGCGTGCCTGCGCCGACCACCCCGACTGGGTCCGGGACGTCCTCGGACGCACGCCCGGACCCGCCCTGGCCTACACGGCCGGACTCCTCGGAGAGCGCCAGCCCGCTCTCTTCGGCTCCGAGATGGAGCTACTGGATCTGGCTCTGGGACTGGGGCACACCAACACATGAACACGGCAACCCCCCGCACCGCACACATCCCCATCAATGAAAGAGGGCAGAGGCCATGCGAGAGACCGCGCGAGAGACCACCGTGAAGCTTGAAGTGATCGGGGTGTCCCAAGTCGTGAAGTTCTGGGGCGACACGATGAACCAGATCGACCACGGCGTCACACTGCTGCTCACCCGCAACTCGAACGAGAGCCTGAACGGGACCCTCCGCCCGCGAGCGGTCTTCATGCCGCCGGACTTCTACCGGTCCTTCGCTTCCCAGCGAGGCATGACCCCGGACTTTACCGACCGCGTCGCCGCGTCGACGCTCCGAGCCTCGTGGGCGAACACCATCCGCAACATCATCCACGACGAGTCCCGGGGCAAGACAAGGCACGTCGTCGTCGCGCACAAGATGCAGGACTCCTACGACAGGAAGTTCAAGTACACGAACGGCAAGACGGCCGTGCTTCCCCAGCCCGCGTCCGACGGAACCGAGCGTGCCGTCCTCGTGGGCGTCAACTGGTACGCCAAGTGCCTGGGCGTCGACCCGGAGATCTTCGTGTCCGAGGACCGACTCTCGGCCACGGGTCTCCTCAGCGCCACAGTCTGACAAACAGCAAGAACCACCAGGGGGCGCACCAGCGCCCCCTCCTCACCCATGTCCACCATAGGAGGGCGTACGTGCAGAGGCCGACTGCCACCATGCTCCGCCTCCTCGCCCAGGCACACGACGGACCGGTGCGCCTGAACCCCGCCGAGGCCTCACCCCTGACGGTGCGCGGACTCCTGCACTGGAACGACGACCGGACATGCACAACGACTCCACTGGGAGAGACCGCCCTCGCCGACCAGGAAGTATCGCCGGTGTACCGCTCCTCCGGGCGCATGTGGGTCCGCCTGGACGCGGGCATCTACGGGACCTTCGCGCACGGCGGCCCCTACACCCTCGCCCCGGACGAGGCGAGGCCCGGAGTGAACGCGCATCCTCGCCCCTACGTCCTGGAGCGGCACACGGGCACCAGCCTGTGGAGGCTGGCAGCACCCGACGGCTCCAAGCTCTCCGACCACGTGTACGGGTTCGGCATCGCCGCAACTCTCCCCAAAGCCGCTCGCCTCATCACCGCCCACCTGAGAAAGGAACACCAATGTTCGACTTGAACGCGCTCCACATCATCTCGCACGCTCTCGCCGGGGGCATCAACCAGGAAGACCCAGAGGCTCTCGCCTCGAACCTCGACAAGCTAAGGGAGCTGGAGGGCGAAAGCGAAAACCTGTCTGATCTTGCAACCACCACGGTCGCGCTTCTGCTCTCCTGCAAGGAGCGCAGCATCTCGCCCTTCAACGACTACTCCTTGGAGAGGGTCCTCGCGGACAGTGGGCACCTCAACCAGAATGCGCTCTCGCAGGTCGTCGCCCTCCTCGCCGTCGCCCGCATGATCAACGGCGGCAACATCGCCCGTCGCGCTCACCGTACCCGCGCCGCTCTCGAAGAGCACATGCCCGGACTCGTGGAGTCATACGACGAACACGGGAGCATCAACCAAGTCCTGGTCGAAGCGGGTCTCCAGTCGGAGACCCCCCAGTGGGCCGGTCCGCTCCTGGCGATGTTCAAGCTCTTCAACCATGAGCAGGCCGAGCAGAGCGAAAACGCTCCGATCCTCATCAACGACGCGCTCAGGGTCCTGGAGGAAGGGCTCCTCGGCGGCAATGCCGAATCGCTTGAGGTGGCCCGCCACATCATCGACTCCGGGGAGAACACCGAGCCGATCGTCCTGGAGATCATCGGAGGTCTGTCCAAGTGGCACAAGAAGGCGACAAGCGAAGGCAAATCGCCGCAGGGCTGGCGCGAGATCATCGCGGAGGCCGCGCTCAAATGCGTGACGAGCGGGTTCTCGACGGTGCCCCCGTCGATGCCCTCCGGCCTCAGCAAGATGTTCGACGTGGTCATAGATTCCCTGAATGGGTCTCCTGACATCGACGCGATGCGCTCCTCCTACGAGCACGTCGCCGTCCACGGCAACAGCCTCCGCCACCTCGCCCTGATGACGGCTTTCACGGTGGTCTCTACGTACGAAACCGACGGCACTCCGAATTCGTAACACCGCGTGTGCGCGTCGCGGCACACTGTCACTCATGGCAATCAGACCGCACACTCTGTACACGGTGTCGTGCGATGGCTATCCGGCCTCGTGCGACACCGTGTACACCCGGCGCATCGGCCCCGGGGATCTCACCGCGTACCTTGAGCGCTCCTACCTCACCAGCGATCTCGCGCACCTGCTGACGGCGCAGGGATGGATGGCCGCCAGGCTCCTGCTCTGCCCCGACTGCTCGCGCAGGTTCCACGAGGAGACGTTCGACCGCATCCAGCTCCAGGACTCCCACGAGCCGCTGTTTCCCCTGGATGAGGACGGGGACGCTCGGCAGGAGACCTGCTACTGCTCGCACCTGACGCCGGGAGTCAGGCCCCACCCCCACGACTGCGTGCCCGAGACGGGTATGTCCTGGGCGCAGGTGTGGGCGAAGCGGAATCGGGGCGTCCTCAAATCCGCCGATCCGGCACGAACGGGCACATGTCGTTTTGAGAAGCCCGAATTCCTGACACTTCTCGCGGACGCCTATGACGCCGGGAGGCACGACGAGAGGCTCCTTCCCGCGTTCTTAGGGGCAGGCATCTGAAACCACTCGTGTAGTACGCTTTGTACATGTGTGGAACGTTACGGGGTGCGACCCCATGATCTACGACGACATCCGGGACGCACTCGGCGTGAGCGTACGCGGGGGGACCAGGGTTCTGTGGCGCGGGAACCCGGCGAGCATCGTGGGGCGGAACGGGGTACTGCTCGCAGTCCTTCCCGACGCCTCCCTCGCTCCGACCCTGGTCCATCCTCGCTCCCCTGCCCTGGTGTACCCCCCTGCGCCGCTTCGCCGCGTCCGTGGCCGCGACCTCTTCGTGCACGCCGCCAACGAGGACCGGCTCCCGCTCTGGCCGACGCGCATCCTCTGCGGCGCACCCCTGGGCGGGGGCGAGCCATGGCTCCCGCCCGCCACCCTCCCCACCTGTAGCACCTGCATTCGCCTCCTGCCCAGCGCCCCCGGGGTCCGCGCCCCCGAGTCCCGCCGCACCCGTATGTGACACCCGCTCCTCCTCCCCGTGTAGTCCACCAAGAGCAGAAGAGCAATGCCATGCCCCTGAAGGCTTGTGGAACCAATGCCGCCTACACCCGGCACTTCCGAAACGGCGAGGAGCCCTGCGATCCTTGCCGGAAGGCCCACGCTGAGGTCACCCGCGCCGAAAGGGAAAGGAACCGTATCGTCTCCGCCCCCCAACCGAAGATGCCCTGCGGGACCTATGCCTCCTACAACCGGCATATCCGAAACGGCGAGGAGCCCTGCGGCCCCTGTCGCGAAGCGTCCTGCGCATACCAGGCAAAGCGAAAGAGGAATCCGGTGCCCAAGGCCCAGCTCAAGCCCTGCGGGACCCCAGCCGCCTACAACCGGCACCTCCGAAACGGCGAGGAGCCCTGCGATCCTTGTCGGAAGGCGGCGGTCGAGATGTCGAACAAAGCACGACGCGAAAAGAACATGCGCACCCTCTACGAGCCCTGGGCGGAGAAACTGCGTCCGCTCCTGCCCAGCGTCGACTCCGCCTTGTGCTCCTCCGTCCAGGGATTTCTTGCGCACATGGACCGGGACGAGTATCCGTGCGTGGGGTGTGTGCAGTCCGCCCGCAAGTTCCTGAACCGGCACTCCTCCCCCGAGTCAGCGAAGAACGGAGAGGTTATGAAGGAGCCCACCAGCGACTCCAAGTGTGGAACCCAGAGCGGCTACAGCAAGCACCGAAGGCGAAAAGAGGAGGCATGCAAGCCCTGCAAGCGCGCCCAGGCCGAGTACATGCGCGAGCGCAGGGCCCGGCCGCGCGAGAACCGGTGTGGGACGATGCAGGGCTACAAGGAGCACCTGAAGGCGCGCGAGAACCCGTGCTCAAAGTGCCTCCAGGCATGCCTGGAGGAAAGCACACAACGAGAGGGGGACGCATGATCGCTTCGCGCTCCGCCCGGGGCAAGCACACAGACACCGACGAGACCGTTCGCCGCATCGTCATCTTCGACGAAGACCGCCTCGACGAGCTCGGTCCCGCAGAGTCGTTCAGGCGGATGGCTTCCTTGCCGACAGCCGTCCGACAGCTGCTCGGCGAGCACCGGAAAGACTGCCTGAGATCGGTCCTGGCATCACATGGAAATAGTGAACAGTGGGCCGCGATGGTCTGCGGGATTCCCGTCGGTGAATTCCGGGAAGCGATAAGCAGGGAAACGCCAACCGATCTCTCTACTGAGGGAATCGTCAGCTTCCGGCTGGAGAACCTGCCCCACGACCCGGCCAAGGAGCCGGTACTCGCCGCGCGACAGTTCGCCGCCCTGGGGCCACCGGCCGCGAAGCTCGTCTCCGCCCGCCGCCGCGAGATCCTGCGCAGCCTGCACGAGACGCAGGGAGGGCACACCCGTGCTACCGCGAAGCTTGTGGGCCTCACGCCCCAACGCGTTAGTCAGCTTCTCGCGACGTTGTAGGAGCGGAAATGGAGAATGGCATCCACCCCCCGGGGGATGCCGGTAGATTGCGGCACCGCACTCTTTGCCAAGAGGGCAGGCGTGACAGCGCCTGCCCTCTGCTGCGCCGCATAATGTACAATGTGTATTGTTCAAGTAGAAAGGAAGAACCGATGCCCGCCAACCGCGCACGCCCCGCACTCACGGAAAAGGACCTGGAAGCCCTGCGGTCCACCTTCCTCCTGACACGGGCCACACCGCCGGAATCCGGGGCCGCCAACCGTCGCCTCTACGGGACCTGGGTCTCGCTCGGGCTCGTCGAACTCCGCGAAGGACTCCTCCACCTGACACCGGCAGGAATCGCCGAGGTGAGCCGCCCCCGTGCCACGCCGCCGCCCGACACCCCTCCCCACGTCGATGTCGAACCCTCCCGGCGATCCCACACGGACGTCATCGCGCACGAGCCGACCGTGTACTTCACCGCACACGTGCCAGCCTCACTCTCAGTCAAGCGACGCCTGTGGGGGCTCTCCGCCGTCTCCAGCACGGGCCGGTGGATGTACACCAACATCGCCGTTCCCCGCACCGTCGCCAAGGACGCCGAGTCGGCGACCGCCTACGGGGCCCTCCTCGCCCTCTCCCTCCACCCGCCCCACACCTCCACCCTCATCACCTCCTGTCCCACCGCGTCCGAGATCCTGACCGAATGGACCCGGGGCACTCCGCGCAAGCCCAGGAGCCACGACCGCATCGCCGATATCCTCTCCAACAACAAGATCGACCTCCCTCGTACCGCCAAGGCACTCCAGGACACGGGAGCGCCCACGGTGCGCAGGCCCACCCCGCAGGAGGAGAGCACCCTCGGGGAAGCCGCCCGTACCCTCGCCTCCTGGGCGTCCGACCCGGCGCAGGGCCCCAGCACGGTTCCCGGAACCGGCGAGCTCATCTCCGATCGGGCCCCCGACGTTGTCAGTGGAGCCGCCCTTCGTGTCTCCGGACGCCGTTAATGTGACCGCACGTCTCAGGAGCACAGTGGGGCGAACTAGGAGCACCATGTCAACCGCGCACATCACGCTCACGATCATCGCGGCCGACGGGATCTCGCACACTCTCCGGCGCACCACAGACAACCCGCACAAGCTCGCCGAACTCACACACGAGATGCGCTCCTGCGCCCTCACCCTCGCCGACACCGACGGCACCGCGCGCACCACGCTCCTCGTCGAACTCGACGGGGAAACCATCACAACCGACGTCTACCTGAACCGCCACTAGGAGAACCATGGATACCAAAGCAACCGGAGTCACCGCCGACATGGCCCGGGAAGCAGGATTGGCGATGCTCAAGAAAATCGAGGACGAGTGGGACCGCCCAAACGAGCTTTTCGCCATCATTGCCGAGTCCGAGAACGGCGTCATCACTAAGGTCATCCTCGAACTCCTCGACGATGACGAAGACGAATCGGTTGCAGAAAAGGCCACCTACTTCGTCCGATCCGTTGCTAGGAAGAACCTGTCGCAAAACGTCTATCTCACCCCCGATATCATCGGTTTCGTAGGAGTCCAGGAGTCGTGGGCCCTGCCGATGGAAGCGAGCCCTGAGAAGTTCAAGAAGTACTCCGATCCCAACAGCCTGGACAAAATCTCCGACGACGAAGAGACCAAGGAGATTCGCTCGGCGCTCTTCGCATTCACGGACGGGACAGATTTCGCCCTCATCCAGGCAAGGGGCGAGGAACCCCGTGAGGGCAGCACCGCGCCCGGGGAGACGAATGCGTTTCTCTCCTGGTGCGCCCGATCCATCAAGAAGATGCAGAACCAAACGGCACCCGCTACCGAGGCCGCCCGCCACATCTACGGACTCGACGAAGGGCCAAGCGTGGAGGATGCCATGAAGAGCCTGGGCTCTCTTGGCAACGCAGGGGACATTATGGAATTCCTGCACGCCATTATCAGCGAGGAGATCAAGGGCGACGGCGGGGAGGCTTCACATGACTGAAATCCTCACATCCGCGCTCCTTGGGGTTGCGGGAATGTTGACCTTGGCGACCTGTGTCGCCTCCTCTCGTGCGGCCAAATCCGCACGGTATGTCACCGTCCACGTCACGGCCCTGCTCGACAGCAACACCGCCCACACCGAGTCGACGCGCGGAGTCAAACACGGCCTCGTCGGCGATACCTGGTCCCATGCTCTCTATGGCCCCGCCGTCCCTCAGCTCATGGCGACCCTGCGTGCACAGCACGAGAGGGGACTCGCGCGGGACACCTGAGACCACGACGGCTGGAGGACGCCCCCATGCCTCCCGTGCGTCGATCTTCCCTTGGCCTGGGGCGAAGAGCCCCTGGTCGGCCCCGGCCAGTCCACAAGGCCGGGGCCGCCAACGCAGGATACGCAACCGCGCCACACCTGGCGCGAGACAACTGGAGTTAGACAATGGTGAGTAACAGCATCGAGGTTCGCCCCAGCGCGAAGGTACGGGCGCAGGTCACGGCGTTCGCATCGCACATGGCGGCGGTCGAACCAGAGGACCTCTCGCTCCACGGACACGAGGCCAGTCACACCCTGTGGCCGATTGTTGTCTCGGAGCTTGAGTTTCGCCTCCGCGCCCGGGGCAGCCAGCGAAGGTTCAACCCCTCTGAGTTCAATGAGTGCCGCCGCTCCCTGGACTACTACGCGCTGGAGGCGAAGAACGAGCGGCTGGACTCGACGACCTTCGCGAATCTGGCGATCCGAGCCCTGCGTCTCCGCGAGTCGGAGACCGCGCTCCCCGACGCCCTCCTGGAGTTCCCGCTCGGCTCCTCGGGATACGACGCCCACCCCAACGGGGCGCGTCGCTTGGAGTACGAGGCGTTCTTCCATTCCATCTCCCTTGCTGTCTCGGGGGAAGCGTTCTCCGCCATGAAGGAACGCCTGGAGTCGCTGTCTCTGGGTGCCTCCGGCCAATGGGAGGAGGCGATGGTCCTGGCCCACCAGCTCGACCTGGTCATGTCCGGGCGTTCGGAGCACTCCCGTAGGATGCTGCGATTCACAGACGTGAACAGCTGCGCGTCTTCTCTCGCCCAGCAGTGCGCCGCGTGGACCGTCAATGCGCTGGAGGACAAGAGGACGGCCCTACTGATGGATATCCACCCGGTCGACGCTCAGGCGATTCTGGGGATCGGCGGAGGGGACCTGTCGGAGGCGCAGGGGCGCGCGCTCGTGTCTACGGCTCCCGAGTGGCTGGCGGACCGCGCGCCGGAGTGCTGGAGCTGACCCCCCTCCGGGCGTACGCGTCCGGAGCACCCCCGACAGAACAACATGTACAATCGGTGAAACCGGGAGGGGCGTCGGCCCCTCCCCCCGAGGAAAGGAACCCTATGGACAAGGAACGAGCGAAGACCGTGGAGACCTCCGTTGCCCTCGCCTCGCTCCTCGCACACTCGGCCCCCGAAGTACTCGTCCTCGAAGCGGGGACCGGCACCTACGGGGTTTATGACGCGGTCGTCGAAGAGCTCACGCACCGTTCGCGGATCATCTCGAAGGATTCCGCCATCAAGAGCAAACCCTTCCGCCCCGGAGACGCGTACGACCCTGTCGCAACGATGCTCGCAGCCGTCGAACAGGAGGAGATCCTCCACCCCGGCGCAATGGAGACCCCCCTGGCCGACTCCACGATCCGCCAACTCGCTCGACGCGCGGCACGTCTGCGCGCGCTGGAGTACCGCATGGCCTCAGCAGGGGCGTTCCTCAAGGGCGGATGGCGCGAGCGCGAATTCGAGTCCATCAACACGGCCATGAGGCAGGTACTCGAAGTTGGGTCGCTCCCTAAGGAGTTCGAGGAGGGGGCGGCCAAGCATGCCTGGACGAGCGCACACGCTGCGTGGTCGAAGATGCTGAAAGAAGGGGTGTCCCTGTCCGGGGGGACTGGCGAGCACATCAACCAGGTTTACGACCTCTTGGAGGAGCGGGATGTGGCCGCGCTCATCACGCACCTTCCCGGGCATCGGTTCGAGGTGCTGGATCTGGCTCCGGCGTGGATGATCCACCTGATGGGGAACCCCAGCCCGTATCTCACGTCGAACCCGGTTCGCCTCGGACAGTAGGGTCTCGCGTGCGCCCCGCCCTCCCTGCCCCCCGGGGGCGGGGCGCGCCCCTCCGGGGCATCCCCCAGCCCCCGGGGAGCCGCCCGGCTCCTCGCCTGGCCCGGGGGCGGGGGGGCGGCTTCCGCCCGGGGCGGGGGACTCCGTCCGATCCCGGCTTGCGAGCCGCCAGAGCACTATGTACAATCGGTACTACCGGGAGGGCGCAGGGCCCTCCCCCCGCAGGAAGAGAACACCATGGACGCCACGCAGATCAAGGCCCTCGTCGCCGCCGCCACCGTCGAGCAGCGCAACGCCAAAATCGACGAGAGGAACGTCCTGATCATCTCCCTCGACATCCCCGCCACCGACGAGCACTGCAACTTCACCGGTGAACTCTGCCTGACCCCCGCCAAGACCCCCGAGGGCCGCACCCGCCTGTACCTGCGCCCGTGCGACCGCTGTGGAGGGGCTGGCATCCTGCACGAGTACAAGGGGATCTTCGGTGGCGTGTGCTTCGAGTGCAACGGGGGCAGGTACGCGGCCAAGACGAAGACCCTCGCGGGCCACACCCGGCTCCTCCGCTCGCGCGCCGTCTCCGCCATCAAGGCGGACGCGGAGAGGCGCACGGCCGCCGAGGCGCACGGCGCGGCCAAAGACAGGGCCCAGGAAGAGATCTTCGCCGCCAACCCCGAGCTCCCCCTGATCCTGGCCGAGATGGACTCCGTGATCGCCGAGGCCGCACGCACCGTCCGCGCCGTCGACCCGCAGTTCACCAACCTCCTCGCCGCACGGAAGATCGGCCTCAAGTGGGCCTACGAACTCCGCTCCAAGCTGAACAACGACCCCGCCCAGTTCTCTGCCGAGCAGTTCATGGAGGCATGGCAGGAGTTCAAGACCAAGAACGACCGCACCTTCTACGGAGCCATCGGTGAGCTCGTCACGGTCACCGGAACGGTAACGATGATCCGGGGATTCGAGAACCGGTTCGGCTGGAGCAACATGATCAAGATGACGGTCGGCTCCGCCCCCATCACGATCTTCTCTTCTGCCCGCTGGGCCGACACCGTTGAGGAGGGGGAGGAGATCACCGTCACTGGCACCGTCAAGGAGCACGAGGAGCACGAGACCTACGGCCGTAGCACCGTGCTCGCCAGGGTCAAGCTCGCCGCCTGACCCCCCGAGGGGGGCACCCTGTACGGGGTGCCCCCCTTCCGACATGCAGGAGAACCAATGGACACCGCAGAGATCGACATCGAGGACTTCTGTCGCCGCCTGGAGAACGGGGCGACACCGAACGGGGAGGAGAAGGAACTCCTCAAGGACATCGCCATGGACTACCACGGCGGCCAGACGTGTCCGCTCTACGAGTTCGGTAGCTCCGGCGTCCTCGACCCCGACATGCGAGAGGAAGCCCTCGGCGTCATCTCCGACTGCGCCCACGAGATCAACCAAGGCTCCGGCGACATCGACGGACTCATCCAGCTGAAGCTCCTGCGCCTCTACATCGCGAACGCCTGAGGGAAGACGCATGACAGAGCCCAACACCGACGCAGACTTCTTTCGCCGCATGGACGACGGAGAGGAGCCGACGCCTGAGGAGATGGCGGACCTCCGCGCGACCGCGAAGCTCCTACCCGCCCAGGCGGGCTTCACTGCGCCGCAGGACTCCGCGCTCGGCATCTTCGCCCAGACCGGCGCGCTCCGCTCAGACGAGGAGGTCTGCCGGTGGACCTACCTGCATGAACTCTCCATCTCCTCCGAACACGTCCCCGACCCCGAGATCGCGGACGCCCGGGTCGCCCGCCTGCGCGCCTACTTCGAGGCCCACGCCCTCGACTACATCGGCCTGGAGTCACACGAGCCCTTCCACCCGTTCTAGCAACCAGAGCAGTGCCCCGCGCGGGGCACAGAACAGGAGAACCCATGTCAGAGGACGAACTTGTGGAGCGCATGAAGGAAGAGGACTTCCTGATGCGCGTCGAGAACGGGGACGAGCCCACACCCGAGGAGATTCACGACCTGCGTGAGGCGGCGAGGGACATCTCCCGGCGCAACCGGATCGTCATGGGCGAGCACTCCGCGCTCGCCGACTACGCCGAGACCGGTGTGCTCCGCTCGGATGAGGAGGTCTCCCGGGAGGACTACCTCCATGAGCTGGACGTGGCGCGGGAAGCCACCGACAACCTGGACGCGCTCGCCCTGATCGAGGCCCTGCGCTCCTACATGCACGGACACGCGAAGGACCACAAGGGCTCCCAGCCGTTCTAGACACACGAAAGGGCCCCGGTCGCGCCCATCTGGAGCGCGCCCGGGGCCCTTCCACTGTCCTGCTCGGAGGCTATCCACGATGAGATACGAGCAGGACAGCGACCCCGCGAGGGGTCATTCCCTTGTGTCGCAGACCTATCAGCGCGGAGACCCGAGGGGCACCGCAACGACACGTGTCAACAATAGGCCCCAGGGGGAGGGCGGACAACGGACCTGTGACCCTAAACCCGACGCTAAAAGTCTTGAGTAGATCGCTCTCCGTACGCGAGTGTCACAATGAGCGCATGCCCAGTCACATCCTGAACATGACCGTGAAAACCGTCCCGATCACGGACGTCACCCCCTACCCCGGAAACCCGCGCAAGGGTCACACCGCCGTCATTGCCTCCTCCCTGACAGAGCACGGACAGTACCGACCCCTCGTCGTACAGAAAGCCACCGGACACATCCTCGCCGGGAACAACACCTACGAGGCCGCCCGCGAACTCGCGTGGAAGAAGATCGCCGTCCAGTACGTCGACGTCGACGACGAACGAGCACGCAAGATCGTCGCCGTCGACAACAGGTCCAGCGACCTCGCCTCCTACGACGAGCACCTGCTCGCCGAGTTCCTGTCCGAGCTCGATGAGACCTCCGACCTCACCGGAACCGGCTACACCGACGACGACCTCGACGAGATCATCGGAGGGCTCTCCGACGACGACTCCGAAGAGGAAACCACGTTCGTGTTCGAGGCACCCGCCACACGCCTCCGCGACACCATCGCCCAGAAGGAGCAGAAGGAGGAGCCCGCTCCTCCCTCCAGCGCTCCCGAGCGCCCCGAGCCCGCAGGCGAGCCGACCAACGACGACGCCCCCCTCCCCTCGCGCCCCGACTCCTCCCCCCACGTGGAGCCCGTCGCGGAGATGATCCTCGCCTTCACCCCCGAGGACCGCAGCGAGGTCGGCCGCCTCATCACCGCCGTCCGGGACGGCCTCGACCCCCAGCTCAAGAACACCGACGTCATCCTGCGAGCCCTGCGCACCCTCGTGGCCGCCGTCGACGCCAAGAACTCCCCCCAGGTCCAGATCACCGTCTCTGAACTCCTCCTCGCCGCCCGCTAGCCTCACCCTTCCGACGCCACGCCGCACACGGCCTGGCGCACCCAACCGACCCAGAGGAGCAACCCCATGCGCATCCACTACGACCTTGAGTTCCACGACCAGGGAAGAGACGAGCCCATCCGACTGATCAGCATCGGCATGATCCGCGAGGACGGACACAAGCTCTACGCGGTGAACGCGGACATGGACACCAACGCCGTTCGGGCCGACCCCTGGCTGCGCAAGAACGTGTGGCGGCACCTGCCCCTGACCAGCGTCGCGCGCGGCGAGCGGGGCATGCCCACCCTTGACCGCGACGACCCCGACGTCCGGCCCCTCGCCCAGATCTCCGAGATGGTCCGACGCTTCGTCCTCTCGGCCGACAATCCGGAGCTGTGGGCGTACTACTCCTCCCACGACCACGTCGTCATGACGAGCCAGCTCTTCGGCCGCATGACGGACCTGCCAACCGGCTTCCCCATGCGCACCAACGACCTCGCGCAGGTCCTCGCAAAGTTCCCGACCTACGTCATGCCGACCACCTACACGCCCGAGCACCACGCCTTCGCCGACGCCCGCAACCTCGCGCTCGCGTGCAGCGAACTTCTCTGAGGCCCGAATGCACATCCTGTACCTCATCGGCGGACCGGGCACCGGTAAGTCCACGCTCATGCGCGCGCTGACGGCGGGAGCGACCCGTACCCCCAAGGCTCAGGCCACCGTCCCCCACGAGCTCCTGCGCTTCCCCGGGGACGACATCCCCAGCGGGGCGGAGATCGGCCTCCGACGCCCCGACTTCCCCGGTACCGACACCCTGTCCATGTCGATCAACCCCATAGCCTCCGCCGCACTCACCGACGGCACCTGGTCAACGACCCGTGTCCTGTTCGGCGAGGGAGACCGGCTCGCGAACCAGGCGTTCCTCTCCACCGCGCACACCCACCACAACCTCCACGTGGTGTTCCTGCGCACCGACCCCCGCACCGTCGTCGAACGGTGCTCCCAGCGCGGCTCCTCCCAAGACGAGACCTGGCTCCGGGGGCGCATCACCAAGTCCGAACGCCTCGCGGGACGTCTGGACTCGGCGGGCATCCGGGTCCAGGAGCTGGAGGCATCCCTCCCAATCGATCGTCTCGTCTCCGACGTCCGCAAGAAATTCGGCGACCCGTCCGAGCTCTGACACACGAAAGGTTCGTCATGGTGAACATCCTGCCAATGGAAGTCCGCGAAGTCCCGATCGCTGACGTCCAGACCTACCCCGGGAACGCCCGGCGCGGTGACATCAAGGCACTCCGCGCCTCCCTGAAGGCCAACGGGCAGTACAGGCCCCTGGTCGTCCAGCGCTCCTCCGGGTACGTGCTCGCCGGGAACAACACCCTGGCCGCCGCACGGGCCCTCGGCTGGCCGCAGATCGCCGTCCAGTACGTCGACGTCGACGACGACCGCGCTCGACGCATCCTCCTCGCGGACAACCGGACCAACGACGCCGCAGAGTACGACGACACCGCCCTCGCGAAGCTGCTGGAGGACCTGGTCGACGACCTCGACGGCACGGGCTACACCGAGGAGGACATCGACGACATCATGGCTTCCCTGGAAGAAGTATCAGAGGAAACCTTCTTCGAGTCGCCACCCCCCCGGAGCGCACCCCAACGCGGCGCACCCGCACCCGCCCACGGACAGGAGACCGAACTCGACGCCCACGGCAAACCACGCCTCTCCCAGCGCGTCGACGACAACACCTCCACCTACCTCAGCCTCAACCAACTCAACGAACGCTACGAAGCCACCGACCGCAGGAGCATCAACCTCGCCTACTGGGGCCCCGACTACGTGTGGATCGTCGAACAACTCGACGCACTCTCCCGCACCTACGGCACCGACAACAACGCCGACACCGTCGCCACCCTCCTCGCCAAAACCACAGGAGTCCCCCGACCCTCCACACAGAAGGCCAACGCATGACCGACTACACCTGCACCACCATGCGCCGCGTACTCACACCCGACGAAGCCTCCAAGCACGTCGGCAACTTCGTCCCCGACCTCGAACCCAACGTCACCGAAGCCGTCGTCGTCGAGGACCACGACACCGGCCAGGCCGCTTTCGCGTACCTCCCCCTCGGAGACGTCGCCCCCCTGCGCCGCACCGTCCTCGACATCCCCTACAGCACCAACACCCCCCGCGCAGGAGGCTGGTTCAACATCAGCCGCACCTTCGGCTACGCCCCCCGACGCCCCGTCTACGGCCGCGAAGGATGCGACGACACCCGCCTGTGGTCAGAGCGCCCCGAAGGACACGCAATCCTCCAGCACTACGCCCACATCGTCCGCGACCGGCTCTTCGAGATCTTCCCCGACGTCGCCGCCGCCGACCAGAACACCATGGCCAACTCCGGCGTCATGGAGGAGTGGCGACTCGGCGAGACCAACTGGACATCCGGCGTCGTCAACCGCTCCTCCGCCCTCCCCTACCACCGCGACGGCTTCAACTTCCCGGTCTGGACGGCGATGCCCGTCCTCCGCCGCCACATGAAAGGCGGCTACCTACACATCCCCGAGTACGACGCCGTCGTCGCCTCCCGGGACGGATGGGCCGTGTTCTTCCCCGGCTACGAACTCGTCCACGGCGTGACACCCCTCAAGCCCACACGAAAGGACGGCTACCGCTACAGCGTCGTCTACTACGCACTCAAGGGAATGAAGGACTGCTTCACCCACGCCATCGAACAGAAATACGCGCTCACCAAACGAACGGAGCGCGAGAGGGACATGGCGCGCAAGCTGACCGAAGCGAACAACGACACCGCATAGGAGGAACGGACGTGTCCGGATACAACCAACTCACCCCCACATCAGGCATCCCCTGGTGGGAAAAACAGCCGAACGAGTCCGCGAACTCCTACTCCCGTTTCGTCGCATATAGGGAACTACCTCCCGGAAAACGAAGCTATAAGGTCCTGTCGGAATCCGTTAACGCAAAGGTCGCAACCCTCCGACAGCAGGGAACCGCATACAAGTGGGCGGACCGCGCAGCAGCATGGGACGAAGAGCAGGCACGCATCCGACGGGAGCAGATGGCCGCCCAGGTCCTCAGGCTCTCCCGCGCCCACATGTCCATCAGCCTCAAGGCCACAGAAGTCCTCGGCCGGTCCATCAAGGACATCGCCGAATCCGGCGAACCGCTCCCCCCCGAGCTCATGCCCCGCTGGGCCTCCATGATCGAGACCCTGCGACGCATGGCCCTGGACTCCCCCGACTTCACCCTCAGTGAAGACAACGGCATTGCGGACGGAGCACAACTCGCCGAGTTCCAAGGACTCTCCGCCAGCGAGCGCCGCAACCGCGCACGCGAGATGGCCGAGGGAGTGCTGCGCCTGTACCCGGGGGGTAGGTCAGCGTGAGCAACCTTGCCGCCAGCCTGTGGGACGACCCAACCGCCCTCGCGGAGCTGACGGCCGCGTCCCGACAGGCGAACGTCGACGCGCTCGTCTCACCGGGACATCTCGCCCACTACCTAGACGGCGATTACAACCCGAGACCCCACCTTGACCTCATCTCGGAGAACCTGTCCGATCTCGCCTGCGGGAACATCCGCAGGCTCATGATCATGCTCCCGCCCCAGACTGGCAAGAGCCAGCTCGCCGCCGTGTGGACGCCCTTCTGGTGGCTCCTGCGCAACCCCAAGCACCGGATCGTCATCGGGTCCTACGGGCAGAGCCTCGCGATGAACCGTGGACGCTCCATCCGACGCCTCGTCAACCTGCACGGGTGGCGGTGGGGAGCACAACTGGCGGCCGGTGCCGCCCAGATCTCCGAGTGGGAGCTTGAGACGGGAGGAGGTATCAAGTCCGTCGGCTTCGGCTCCGGCATCACCGGCTTCCCGGCCGACTTCGGCATCATCGACGACCCCGTCAAGTCCCGAGCCGAGGCCGACTCCCTCACGTTCCGCAACCGCACATGGGACTGGTACTCCGGCGACTTCGTGTCCCGCCTCGCCCCCGGAGCGCCCACCGTCGTCATCGGCACCCCGTGGCACGATGACGACCTCATGCACCGTTGCCTGGAGCGTGACGGCGAGGAGTCCGAGGGCGGCCAGTGGCGCGTCATCCGCCTACACGCGTTCGCTGAAGCCGATGACGCCGCAGGGCGCGAATCAGGCGCTCCTCTGTGGCACCCGCGACTCGCGATCGACGACGTCGCAGGATGCGCCTCGCACTGGAACGACAAGCGCTCCTCCTCAACGGCGCGTGACTGGGCATCGCTCTACATGCTCAACCCACGACCGACCGGAGACGCGCTCGTCACCTACGAGCTCCTACGCGAGCGCCGACACCTGCGCCCCGACACCGAGCCCATCAAGTCCGCCGTCGCCATCGACCCGTCCGGCGGTGGCCGGGACACGGCAGGCATCATCGGAGGCTTTCTCGGCAACGACCAGCGCCTCTACGTCACACACGACTCCAGCATGGTCGGGCCCTCCGACCAGTGGTCCCGCAGGGCGTGCGAACTCGCGGCCGATCTCGACGCGGAGTTCATCGTCGTGGAGAAGAACTTCGGCGGCGACATGGCCAAGCTCGTCGTGCGCACGGCCTGGACCACGCTCGCGCAGGAGAACCCCGACGCCGAGAAGTTCAAGCGCCTGCCGCCACAGGTGCGCCTGGTCACCGCGAAAAAGGGCAAGCTCCTGCGCGCCGAGCCGATCGCCCAGCAGATCGCCGAGGACAGGGTGCGCTTCGGGGCGTACCTGCCGGACGTGGAGTCGGAGTGGGCTACGTGGCGTCCGACCGAGTCGGACTCCCCGGGTCGCCTGGACGCGTCCTGCTACCTCGCGTACGCGCTCCTCCCGGTGCCTGGGGCCGGTGCGGTCGTGTCCGGTGCGGTCGGCGTGCGTCAGTCGCAGGTGCGCCAGTCGGGACGTCCGCGCATCACCCGGGGTAGGCCCTGAGCCAGGACACTCCCCTCGCCCTCACAGCGTGACGCCATCGCGGCGTTACGCCATGCCGAGGGGAGTGCCCAGGGGTACGCAGGACGGTATGGGAGACCCGTCCTGCGCGTGACGAGCCTAGCGCAGGGAGTGACATCCCGCGTACGTTTAGTGCACCATGTACAATCCGTATCGACTGGGAGTGCCAGGCCCTCCCCGAAAGGACAGCGACCACATGGGAACCCTCCCCCGGACCACACCCGCACCCCCCGTCGGATACCTCAAGCGCCAGTGCGAAGCGGCGTTCAACCTCTGGGACACCCTGAACCCAGACGAACGCGAAGCCCTCCAGCTCGGCAACCTCGGACGTGCGCGCACTCTCACCGCAACGGACGGCAGCGCCGTCGAAGCCGAATTGCTCCTGTGGCCCCTGGCAGTGCGCAACGTCCCTGGCGCTGACATTCTTCTCGCCTGCCTATATCAGCAGGGGTCCCTTTGGCGATACGCCTGCGACTGGTGGTCGGTGGCCGCCCACCGGGGAGTCCCGGGTACGGCCTACTGCGCGGACCTCATTCACCAATCGATGCGCGAAATCGAGAGCTACTTCTCCTGCACGGAAGGGGACGGATTCACGCTGGACGGAGCGCACGAGAACGCCGAGAGGACAGAGGACTCCCTCAGGTCCCTGGTCCTGATGCGCACGCTCGCGAGGGACGCCGTAGCATATCCGGCGGAGGACCCGGCCGACCTCACCCTTCTCTACAGCTACCTGAACTCCTGCACTCCCGAGGTGCGCGCCGAGATCGCGGAGTTGGCCGCCCGAATGGAAGGTCTTTAGCGATGAAGACGAAAGCCAAGGCATTCCCGGAAGTCAAAGCACTTCCCCTGTCCTACGCGATCGTCCCGCACCGGCCCGACCGCGTCGACACGACCTACAGCGTCCTGCGCGGAGGAAACCCCTGGGACATCCCGAAGGAGTTCCCCTACGACCACCGCAACGCAGGACAGATCAAGGGCGCACTCCTCGCCTACCTCTCGTGCGCAATCGCCGAGTCCCGCGTCAGCACCCGCGTCAAGGAGTACGACCCGGCCTACGGCATCGTCACCCTCGAAAGCAACCCTCCCGAGCGCCGATACCTCATCACCGACCCGTTCCAGCGGACCTGGCGGACCGTGATCGAACTCGGACCCAAGGACCCCACTCCTCCCGTCGGCGTCTACAACCGACGCCAGTACGAGACCGCGTGCGCCACCGTCGGCCTCCCGGCCGAGGAGGACCACCTCCTCGATCTACCGCTGGACATGCTCCACACCCTGATCGACGCCCGGAGCATCTTCTCGGCGCGCCTCAGGCTCCGGCGCGCAGCTGGCATCGCCCGCGAGCGGCGTCGCCTCGGCCAAGCGATACTCTCCGCCCTGCGGGACCATTCGTTCGCAAGCAAGAGGTGGCGCGAGCCGGGAATGGAGATGACCCGGACCCAGTACGAAGCCGCGTGCCACTTCATCGGGAGCATCCCCCTGCCCGACGAGGACGTTCGGACACTGTCCACGGACATCGTCGGCATGACGGGGCCGGAGCGCACCCACGAATGGGAGCCGCACCCGCAGGGCATCGAACACCTTCTCGCCAGGAATCGAGCCCTCGGCCTCAAGAAGGAGCCGGATGGCGGGTGCCGGATGTGTTCGCGGCCGATCGAGGACGCTGACGACTCCCCGTTCTGCGGACCGCTTCACCAGACGATGTGCATCGCCTCGCGCACGATCTGCCGAACCCACTAAGCGACGAAGGCGGCCGATCCTTCCTGTGGGAGGAGTCGGCCGCTGTCGTGCTTCCTGCTACTCGTCTGCGGGGACGGGAGGGTGGCCCGGGTGCCGTTCAGGCCAGGGGCCGAGCGCGGCCAGGGCTGCCCACAGGTACCCCGAGGGCACGGGGGGGCGTCGCGGGGCGGAGCGCTCCGCGCAGGAGCACCATGCGGGGTCGGGCCCGCAGGTCGGGCACATGCCGAAGCAGGGGTCGGTCGGGGCGCTCATGGGTTGCTCTCCGGGTCACTGTCGGGTTCACCAGCGAAGATACCCGGACCGCCGGGGGGCGAACGAAGACCTCCCCTGCCCGAGCGGGAGTGGCCTCCCGGGAGAGCCCTCTTGTCGGTGCTCGTCGTGGATGAACACCGCGCCCCCCGTGCTTACGAGCCCCGAAGAGCACTGTGTACAATCGGTAACACTGGGGGGGCGTAGGGCCCTCTCACCGCAGACAGGAGCGCACCATGGCCACACAGAAGACCACGATCGTCCCCATCGCCAACCCCCTCGCCGTCGCCGTCGGCGACACGATCTCCGTCGACGCAGGAGTCCTCGCCACCGTCACCTCCATCACCAAGAAGAGCATCGTCGCGCCCCGGGAGGACGGCGAAGGCACCATCCGACTTCCCCTGGAGCCCTACCGCTTCCACAACCGGGAGCCGAAGATGATCATCACCGCTTCGGACTTCACCCCCACCGACAGCCGCCACGGCGGCGAATTCCTGCGCACCACCCCCGCCTACCGCCTGAACCTTGAGAACTTCGCTTGGGCACGGGCGGTCATCCAGAGGCACACCAAGGGGGAGTCCCGGACTCAGCTCCTCCGCGACATCCTCCTCAGGTCCGCCCTTCTCCTGGCGTCCGCCTTCGCGGACATGAACCGCCCCGTCGCCGTCACCATCCGCAACCTGATCACGACGGAGATGATCAACAGCCTGGAGGGGGAAGACCTCACCGACTACCTCGCGCTCACCCCCGGGTTCATGGGCGACCTTGAGCCGACTCCCGGCGTCGCCGCGAACGCCTACCTCATCACCGACATGCAGAACAACGTCATCGGAGTCCTTTCCGGCAGTAGCGCGCCCCTGCCCGAAGACGTGGAGGCTGCCTTCGGCGTGCAGCCCAACACTGCCTTCGGGGCCCGTGCGCTGATGGAGGATGAGGTCGGACTGTACTAACAGGCATCCCCGGGAGCCCTCGCGCCCCACTCTTCCCCCGGGAGGAGTGGGGCGCACCCATGTGCGCGCCCCCCGGGGATGTCTCCCGGGCGCAGCAGCGCACCCCGGGGCGCGATCTCTCGGAAGGTTTTTTCGGTGTTTCGTGTCGTGGCTGAACAGGGTGGTGCGATGTGTTTGCGAACCCCGAAGAGCACTCTGTACAATCGGTACTACCGAAAGGGCGCAGGGCCCTCTCACCGCAGACAGGAGCACATCATGGCCTCGCAGAACACCGCCCCCGCCATCACCTTCGCCACCAAAGAGGAGCCCGTTCGCGCCGAGTGGAGCGGAGAGGCAACGCACGTCTCGGTGGAGATCGCCGGGGGCATGGTCACCAAGATCGCGGCGCACCTGGACTGGTTCACGTCCCGCGCGGTGGACTCCCCGGAGAGCAAGGTTGGCGCGGGTACCGTTCGCCGGATGGCCCTCACCCGCGAGGAGGCGGACAGTCTCTCCGTCCTGCTGGTCGCGCACGCGGAGGGCAAGGGCACCGGCAAGTCCCTCGGTCCCGCTCGCCGCATCCAGCGGACCCTGGCCCGCGTACAGTCGGCGATCGCCTCCTCCTGACGGGGGTAGGGGGAGGGGTGCACCCCTACACCCCTCCCCCAGGGCACCGGTACCGGGCGGCGAACATCGGCACCGGCCACTGAGCGATCCCTTGGAGGACGCATACCGACCCTAACGCCCCGAGCGCAGGAGTGTGCTGCACTCGGGACGCGGGCGCGATCTCTCGGAAGGTTTTTTCGGTGTTTCGTGTCGTGGCTGAACAGGGTGGTGCGATGTGTTTGCGAACCCCGAAGAGCACTCTGTACAATCGGTACTACCGAAAGGGCGCAGGGCCCTCTCGCCGCAGACAGGAGCACATCATGGCCTCGCAGAACGTCTTCGCCGCCCCCCTCACTGCGTACGCCTCCCCCGAGGCTGTCGCCCTTGTCGGCGCGGACTTCCTCGTCATCGCCGAGCTGGCGCTGGAAGATGGCACCCAGGGCGTCCCCGGGGTCACCCCGGCCGAGGCCGTCCGCTTCGCCGAGGTCGCCCTGGCGGCCTTCGCTCCCCGGGGTGTCATTCGCCCGCAGGAGTTCGCGTACATGGCCCCCTCCGCGCGCCTGGCTCTGGTGGAGATCATCGCGGACAACGCCCGGATGATCGCCGAGGGCGACTTCCGGATGGAGACGCTCGCCAACGTCTGGGAGCAGACGGCAAAGATCGCCTTCGCGTAAGGCATCCCTCCGCGCCCCGTTCCTCCCCCGGGAGGAACGGGGCGCACCCATGTGTGTGCGCCCGTGTGCGCGCCCGAGGGGGCGGGACGCGGGGCAATCCCGGGAAGTTTTTTCGGTGTTTCGTGTCGTGGCTGAACAGGGTGGTGCGATGTGTTTGCGAACCCCGAAGAGCACTCTGTACAATCGGTACTACCGAAAGGGCGCAGGGCCCTCTCACCGCAGACAGGAGCACATCATGGCCTCGCAGAACACCGCCCCCGCCATCACCTTCGCCACCAACAACGACGCCAACTCCCGCATCCACAAGGTGGACGCGCAGATGATCCCGCTTTGCAACGGCGAGGTCACCCGCCCGGCCACCGACGAGGACTTCGCGAGCAAGAAGATGTGCTTCTTCTGCGACTCCGCCCCCGCCCCCGCTGGGGACGCGGAGGAGAGCGCGGAGGAGAGCGCGGAGGAGAGCGGAAAGATTTCGGTGGAGATCGCTGGCAACATGATCGCCCGTATCGCCCTCCACCTGGACTGGTTCGCGGGTCGCGCCAAGAGTGCTCCCTCCGCGCCGGTCGGCGTCGGGGTTGTCAAGTACGTCCCCCTCACTCGCGCGGAAGCGGCCGACCTTTCCGCGCTGCTGGTCGCGCACGCGGAGGGCAAGGGCACCGGGAAGTCCCTCGGTCCCGCTCGCCGCGTGGAGCGCACGCTGGTCCGGTTGGGCGCGGCCCTGTTCACGGCCTCCTAAGGGGGAGGGGTCGCCCCCCACCCTCCTAATGCCGGTACCGGCTTCCGGTACCGGCTTCCGAGCGTCCCCCGTGAGCGCCCGTGCGCGCACCCCTGCGTCCGCGTGCGCCTCCCCCGAGGGAGTTGCCCGAGCGCCCGTGCGCGCGCTCCTGCGTCCCCGCGTGCGCGCCCGGGTGAGGGGTGGGGCATGCGGTACTCGGGACGCGGGGCAATCCCGGGAAGTTTTTTCGGTGTTTCGTGTCGTGGCTGAACAGGGTGGTGCGATGTGTTTGCGAACCCCGAAGAGCACTCTGTACAATCGGTACTACCGAAAGGGCGCAGGGCCCTCTCACCGCAGACAGGAGCACATCATGGCCTCGCAGAACACCACCCCCGCCCCCGCCCCCGCCGTCACCTTCGCCATCGGCGAGAGCCTGCTGTTCCGCTTCCTGGACCGCGCGCCCAAGGAGGTTCACGGGGTCCCGTTCCGGGACGCGGTCGAGAGTGCGGCCGTCGACGTCCCGATCGTCCCCCGGGGGCGTGGGCGCGCGTACGAGCTCACCCTCGACCCCCAGCTCGCCTCTCTGCTGGCCGGGTACTTCGCGCAGGCGATGGCTGACGGCAACTCCGGCCTCGGCTCCACTCGCGGCCTTGCGCGCGCCTACCGCGCCATCACGGAGGCCATGTAGTGCCGGGCGGAGTGCCCCCCCGGGGGGGCACTCCGCCCTCGTTGGCCCCATGCAACATCTCGGTACAATCGGTATAACACAGGAGGGGGCTTGGGCCCCCTCCCCCGCAGGGCAGGAGCCCCCATGTACGGCAGCACCCGCGTCACGTCCGGCCTCACCTTCGTCGGCCGTTCCCGCTTCGCCACCTTCGTCTCGGTCCTGCGCGACGAGACCCTGCGCTCGGTCGGCTCACGTTCCGTCCTGGGCGCTCCGGCCGAGGACGTCAGCGCGTTCTGTCTCCTGGTGTTCGCCCTCGCGTCTGGCGACGCCGAGTCCGGTGCCGCTCCTGCACTCCCCGCCGACGCCCGACAGGAGGTGCTGGAGTCGATCGCGTTCCTCGCCCGCCGGATCGGGACCGGACCGGCCTCCACCGGGCGCGCGTTCGATCGCTGGATGCTGCTGGCGCAGGAGTCGTTCGCTGAGTAGGCAGGAGCGTGGTGCCTGGGGCCACGAGGCCCAGGCACCACTCCGGCGGTCCGCGCGAGGCCATCAGGAAGTTTTTTTGCCGAATTGCATCGTCGCCGACAGGGTCGGGTGCGGGGAGGCCACGCAGGTTTGCGACTCCCGAGCAGCACTCTGTACAATCGGTACTACAAGGAGGGCGCAGGGCTCTCCCCCCGCAGGAGGAGAGCATCATGGACCGCATCGCCGCCGGAACCCCCCTCGCCCGCACGGACATCGCGCGCGGCCTCCGCATCGCCGTCACCCTCAAGAACGGCCGTCGCGTCTCCGGGACGGCGCGTAGCGGCTTCCGCACCAACCGCGTCGGCGAGACGTACTTCACGCTCTCCTACTCCGGCCGCAAGGGGAGCGAGATGATCTTCCGCTCCGAGTTCGACTCCGCCATCTCCCTCGGCTAGCCGCCCCCCCGGGGGGCGGGACGTCCCGCACTCCGCCCCTAGGGCCACACAAGCCGGAGCCCTCCCCCGCCGTCCCCGGGGAGGGCTCTCCTCTTTTCCCGGAAGTTTTTTTGCCGAATTGCATCGTCGCTGAGGGGGTCGGGTGCGGGGAGGACGCCCCAGCTTGCGAGCCGCCAGAGCACTATGTACAATCGGTACTACAGGGAGGGCGCAGGGCCCTCCCCCCGCAGAGAGGAAAGCACATGCTCGCCACCTCGGAGTCCCGGACCGGCCGACTTCACATCGCCGTCCGTGGCGGCGCTCTCTGCGGCTCCGAGGTCACCCGCTACGCCACCGCTGAGGAGGAGACCACGAAGAAGATGTGCTTCTTCTGCGACAACGGCATCGCCGGAGAGGCGGAGGCCACCGCCCTCGCGGACCTCCGCACCGACCACAAGGACTGGATCGTGGACGCCCTCGTGGACGGCACTGTGCACTACCGGGTGGACGGCGCGATGATCATCATCGGGACCTCCGGCGAAATCTACGCCACCGAGGGGAAGCACTGCTCGTGCCCCGCAGGGTCCCGCAATAAGCAGTGCAAGCACCTGGCCTTCGCCGCCTTCTGCGGCTGAGGCCCCCCCGGGGGGGCGACCCCCCGAAACGAACCCGACGCAGGGGAACGCATGGACAACAACGGCGCACCGATCACGCCAGAGCAAAGCAAGTACATCGAACAGCTCGTGCAGGAGCTCCAGCAGCTGGAGGGCAGTCGACGATTCGACCTCACCTCCCTCGCCGACACCTCCGGCTTCACCCTGCATGAGGCTCGCGAGCGCATCGCACTCCTCAAGCAAGCCCGCGACTCCCTCTACGCAAAGAAGGGGCGACAGGTCCTCAAGAAGATCACCCCCGGCTTCTACCGAAGGGAGGGCAAGACCTATCAGGTCCGCCCCTCCAAGCGCGGGACGAATATGTACGCCCTGCGCGTGACCTACAAGGACGGGAAGCCGAGCGGCATGTCCTACGAACGTGGAGCCATCTACGAACTACGCCCCCTCGACCGCATGAGCCAGGAGGAGTTCACCTCGTTCGCCAACGAGTTCGGCAACGCCACCGGTAAGTGCGTGATCTGCCAGCGCAAGATCACCGTTCAAGCCCACACCGGCATCTGCCCCGGATGCCGAACCGCCATCTGACAACAACCGACACAGGAAGACACCCATGGACATCGGCAAAACCAAGATCGCTCTCTCCACTCGCTACCGCGAGCGCACGAACGAAGACGTGCACGCCATCCTCGTCACACGAAGGAACTTCGACGACGTGGCGAAGGCCTTCGATGCGGAGATCAAGACCCCTCTCGACCAGAACACCGAACGCACTCCCGCGAGGATGACCGTTCGTCTCCCTCACGGGAAGGGTGCGGAGGAAACCTACCGCGTGTACGTCGGCTCGGTGATCGTCATCACCTCGGACTCGCACGCCTTCGTCCAGGACTTCGACACGTTCGACTCGACCTACGAGCTTCGCGCTCCTGTCTTCGGCTACTCCCCGGACGAAGGGCACAACGCAGGAGTCCAGCACATCGTCTCGCTCCTGGTCTCGGCTGGCGTCAAGCCCGCGAAGATCATCGGGGTGTGGGCGGTCCAGCATCCGTCGTTTAACGTCGCCGAGGCAGGGTTCGTCGTCGCGGCCCTAGTCGGGCGCGATCGCTTCATCGTGACGACCGTGAACCCGAGGGGGGAGGAGGAGATTTCCCCCGACGTTCAGGCCCGCGTGTTCCGGGGCGTCCTGGGTTCCGGCTACGACGCCCGTGAGACGACGTCGCAGGGCACGGTGTTCGTCCGGCGCTAAGAGTCCGTGACGCCCCGGTGGCCCCCTGCCGCTCGGCAGGGGGCCATCTTGTTGCGCAGGAGCGCGCCGCTTTGCGAGCCCCGAGGGTCACTAAGTACAATCCGTATATAGGGGAGCGCATTCCGCGTCTCCCCCTCACAGGAGGGACGGACCCAGTGGGATACGCGCCGAACACAGCAACAGACACCTTCGTCACGCCCGGAGACCTCTTGTCCTGGCCCCAGGACCGGAAGACGATCCTCATCGCCATGGCTGTCCGCACGGACGGCGTCACCGTCACCGTCCGTCCCGTAGGAACGTCGGCAGAGGAAGACGTCGACCTCCCCGCCGGAGCCACGGTCTATACGGAGCACGACTACTACACCGACGCCCTGTACGCGCTCGCCTCCCGCGCGTCCAACGAGGACGACTACCCGGGACACCTGCGCGACCACTACCTCGCCTCCGCCGCTCGCGTCCTGCGTCGCCCCGCCGCCACCGAGGAGCCCTCCCCCTCCGACCTCTGGAACTGCCGTCGGCCGGAGCACAACATCGTGTCGTCCCTGTCCGGGTACGTCGTGTGGACGCAGGGGAGGGGGGAGGTGGGCCTCTCCGGCATCCGCGTTCTGGCGATCATCTCGGACGCCTCTCGATACGCGCTCGCCCGGGAGGTGTCGCGCACCCTGCGCGAGAGCCAGAGCGCGGACTCCCGGGCGGAGAGCGTGATCGGCATGTCCTACCTGTACAACGGCAACGCCTGCTGGCACCCGTAGCGGGTTCGGCCCCGGGGGGAATCCCCGGGGCTGCGCTCATTGCGAGCCCCGACAGCACTATGTACAATCGGTATTACCGGGAGGGCGCAGGGCCCTCCCCCCGCAGGAAGGCAACACGATGACTCGCACCGCCGCCACCGCCCCCGCTCAGGTCTTCGTCCGCATGTCCGACGCGGTCGCCCGCACCCTCGCCGACCTCGCGGAGGAGATCGGCCTGGAGGGATTCTCCGCGCTCCTCCCCTTCGCCTACGTCCGCAAGTCGGGCAAGGGGGCCACGCTCCTGGTGATCGTCCCCACCGACGAGGCGGACCGCATCGTTTCCTTCCTGCGTGGAGTCGTCGACAACCGCCCCAAGGGCTTCCCGATCCGTCCGCACCGTGTCACCCGCGCGCTGGGCTGGATCACGGAGGACATGACCGCCTAGGACCACGCAAGCCGGAGCCCTCCCCGCCGTCCTCGGGGAGGGCTCCCCCTTTTTTCCGGAAGTTTTTTTGCCGAATTGCATCGTCGCCGACAGGGTCGGGTGTGGGGAGGCCACGCAGGTTTGCGACTCCCGAGCAGCACTCTGTACAATCGGTACTACAAGGAGGGCGCAGGGCCCTCCCCCCGCAGGAGGAGAGCATCATGGACCGCATCGCCGCCGGAACCCCCCTCGCCCGCACGGACATCGCGCGCGGCCTCCGCATCGCCGTCACCCTCAAGAACGGCCGTCGCGTCTCCGGGACGGCGCGTAGCGGCTTCCGCACCAACCGCGTCGGCGAGACGTACTTCACGCTCTCCTACTCCGGCCGCAAGGGGAGCGAGATGATCTTCCGCTCCGAGTTCGACTCCGCCATCTCCCTCGGCTAGCCGCCCCCCCGGGGGGCGGGACGTCCCGCACTCCGCCCCCGGATCTCATTGCAGCACCCGGAACAACATGTACAATCGGTATTACTGGAGTGGCGTAGTGCCCCTCTCGCGCAGAAAGGACACCCCCATGGCAAAGCAGGGAACCCCCCAGGACAACATCGTCTGGCCGCAGGAGGATGGAACCTTCGCCCGCGTCTTCATCGGCAGGGACGAAAAGGCGACCGAGGCCGCCTTCGGCTTCACGGACGCGCAGGACGCGGTGGACAACGCCGTCGATCTCCTCTTCATCACCCGCAACATCGCGGAGCCCACCGTCATCACCAACCGGGAGGACGCTCCGGACATGTGCGACGCCCTCGACAACACCGCACGTGTAGCGCAGGTCACGAAGCACCGGCCGAAGCCCGTCGTGGCCCCGGCCGAGCCGGAGGAGGGTCCCGAGCAGCGCGAGGCGGACCTCGCCATCATCCAGCGCGGCGAACCCGAGCCGGAGGAGTCCTTCATCGCGATCGCCTCCTACGGCGGTGGCCGCACCCACGAGGCCCTGCGCCCCGAGGATGGTCGGGAGCACTCGCTCTCCCCCTTCTGCAAGGTCAAGGGCAAGACCCGGTTCACGCCGACCGCGAAGAACGTCGACTGCGTGAAGTGCCTGCGTGCCCGGACCGCCCGGGTCGCGGCCACGGAGGAGTACATGGCGGCTCTCCAGCGGGTGGAGGCGAAGAACTCCGCCCCGCAGGAGGAGACGGCCGAGGAGGAGACGGCCGAGGAGGAGACGGCCGAGGAGGAGACGGCCGAGGAGGAGACGGCCGAGGAGGAGACG
>Ga0233365_1000154_pt1 | contig 36027 bp, 34 predicted proteins | sample ElkDunMinimDraft_27_FD_191535 | JGI IMG/M metagenome (GOLD analysis project Ga0233365, IMG submission 191535) | Fecal eukaryotic communites from dung pellets of Tule Elk in California, USA - Elk Dung C36 | ecosystem: Host-associated > Mammals > Digestive system > Large intestine > Fecal | place...
TTCAATGCTAAATTGAAAGCATTTAGAAGTATATTTCGTGGAGTAAGGGATACTCAATTCTTTCTTTACAGAGTAATGAAATTATATGCGTAAAATTTACTATCCCCCAAGAATTCCGTATGATCCCCGAAAATCGACTATTATTTCTAAGTTCTTTTAAGAGCGAAAAAAAACACCTTTTTAGCAAAAAGTTTAGTCTGTTCCTTATCCTTGATATTGGCCTGGACGTCTATATTATAACAATAAGATCCTTTAATATTTTTTATTTCTCCATTCAAATTATAAAAATAATTACCTTGCTGAGTGAAAATTAAATAATACGATATCGCTTGGTGAAATTCTGTTTCGCTAAAGTATGTTGCTAATGATAATTAAAAAGAGTCATGAAAATAGCTATACTTCTGTCGTTGTTCCTCTCATCCTGTTTTATTGCCTATGGACAATCTATAATCGACGTTAGGCTAAAGAATCAATTAGATAGTGTAATGTACTTGGACCAAAAATATCGAGAGATTTTAAGCAACGGTATTGCTGATCCCACACAACAAGACTCCATAGCCAAGTCTTTAAATGTAGAGGCAAAAAGTATTGTCAAGACTTTATGGGAGGTTCAGAATTCAATTGACTCTTCCAATCTGGTTTTTGTGGAAAATGTTATTATGAGATTTGGTTATCCAGGACGAACACTTGTAGGTGAAGAAGCTTGTGATGCAGCTTGGCATGTTATCCAACATTCCTCTAAGATTGATAAATATCTTGATATAATAGAAAAGGCGGCGGTAGAAAAAGAATTACCTTTCAGACTTTATGCCATGATGTATGACAGGTATTTAGTAAATAATAAAAAAGAGCAGGTTTACGGTACCCAAGTAACTAGGCTGCATCTTAAAAACGGAGAAATTGATTGGTTTGTTTACCCGGTTAAAAATCCTAAAAAGGTTAATAAATTAAGGAGGGAAGTAGGCTTCGACCTAAGTGTAGAAGATAACGCAAAGAGACTTGATGTTAAATACCGTGTAGTAAAAATTTCTGAAATAATGTGATCACCTAAGGGCGGATTATTCAGACAATAGTAAAGGTATGCCTTGTCAATTTTCACTCTTTCCGTATCGTAATTTTATCCGTGAAAGGAAAGCTTGGGAATTTGGGCCCAATCTATTTAGGTGATTTCAGTTATTCTCCAAGGAAACACATGTTTGCCTGTCGAAGGATCTACTCAAAGTAACTGCATTTTCTTCTTTTCGCAATAACGTATAAACAAAATATCCATCTCTATTTTGATTGAGCCTTCCATGTGAGCTTTCTGTCCAAACGCGATTCCCATTCCAAAATATTTTTTTGGTGAACAGGACATTTTCATTATTTAGGTTATCTTAGGAGATGATAGTTTTGAACCTTGGAAATTAAGATGCGTCAGAAGAAATGAATCAGGATACTAATAGCGTGCTTGATATGTCGGTGGTAGACAGCATAATGGTAAAAGTACCGAAAGGTACAATAGAATTGAGAGACGACCGGACAAAAAGAAAATGGACAGTTGAGCTTGAACCTTTTTTGCTTTCAAAATTTACCGTAACACAAGATTTGTATTATCAAATTATGCAAGCCAAGCCCAGTGCTTTTCCCGGAAATAGCCGACCAGTTGAAATGGTTTCTTGGAAAGATGCGATTCAGTTCTGTAATATGTTATCTAGCCAAGCAGGGTTGAATCCTTGCTATGGAATTGATGTAGATGACAATATTAGTTTTGATCAAGATGCTAATGGATTTCGATTACCAACAGAAGCTGAATGGGAATATGCTTGTAAAGCGGGATCAACCGATGTAAGATATGATGAATTAGATTCGATAGCATGGTACAAAGGGAATTCCGAGAATACCACCCATAATGTCGGTCTTAAAACACCCAATATATGGGGACTGTATGATATGCTAGGTAATGTTTGGGAATGGTGCTCGGATATCTATGATGCAACTGTGTATGGTTCATATCGCATTATAAGAGGCGGTGGCTGGTGCGATGAAGAAAGGGGGTGTCTTGCTACTAATCGGCGACGAAGTCATCCTACGGCCTTTAAAATTGATGATCTTGGTTTCCGAATTGCCCGAAATGCGATTAAATAGACATTGGATAGGAATTCTGAGCGGTTTACATATAACATTAAACCCGTTAAGTTGTTGGACTGCAATTTATGAAACATTTAGGGGGATACATAGGTTATGTTATTAATCCTTGAAGCATTTTGTAGAAATTTGATTAACCGTGCTTTAAATAGATAAGATCGAAGAAAAGTCATTAAAACATAAAAAAAATGAGAAAGGTAGTTGCAGCAATCAATATGACAATTGATGGCTTTTGTGATCATACAGCAGGTATACCTGATCAAGAGATACATTTACATTACGCTAACCTATTAAATAACGCAGGTGCAGTTCTCTATGGGAGAACAACCTATCAGCTTATGCAATATTGGCAAACGATTTTAACGAATCCTTCAGATGACAAATCTATGAACGAATTTGCCGTCGCTATAAACAAAATTCCAAAAATCGTGTTTTCTCATACATTGAAAAAAGTGGAATGGGAGAGTGCAAAATTGGCCAGTCATGACTTACAAGAAGAAGTTAATGAACTTAAAAAGCAAGTAGCTGAAGACATTTTAGTCGGCAGTCCGAGTTTGATTAAAGCGCTAACAAACCTAAATTTAATCGATGAATACCAACTTTGTATTCATCCTGTTATTGTAGGAAGTGGACTGCTATTATTTGAAAACATAAACGAAAAGGTTACCCTTAAACTTGTCAAGACGAAAACTTTTCAGGCAGGTGCAATAATCCTTTATTATGAACCAAAATCAAAATAATACGGTGAAATTTTGGGTGAAAAATAAAAATGGAACTTACGAATTCATTTTTAAACCTAGGAGTTCGGATTTCAAATTCTTAACGTGAAAGAATGTAGGGATTTGAAAAATATGTAATAATAAGATTCGTTTTTAACTGGGGTGTTAGAAAGATGTTATTCTATTTACCTAAATTATAACAGCAAAGGATTACTTTTTTGCCAAACGAGAAGATATTCCAATAGTTGTAGTTCATTAACTACCCGTGCTTGACATGAAGCTTTTTAAACTTTTGAAATCGCTCACAATACATACGTGGCAATTGGAAAACTTTGGACTGTTAAAGATGTTGTTTCGCATTTGTCTTTTTACTTTTAAGAATCACTATTTAGGTAGTAGTATTGTTGTTATTAGACTCGCATGGTCGGACGGATATCGTATAGGATGATGATCAATGATATAAGAATTAACAATTTTAACTGATTTATTTTTGATGTAAATGTAATCTATTCTATCTTGAAAAGTAGCGGGGTTAGCTGGTGTCCAAGTCAGTCCTCTATTTTTTAAAAGATTTGGAGAAAATTCTCTGAAGCTATCTCTAAAACCTAAGGTTTCTAAATATTGTGAAGTAGGGAAGGGCATTACATAGCCAGCATTCATATGCTGCGTTGCTGGTATCCAATCTAAATGAGACCCTGAATTGAAATCTCCAGCAATAATCACTGGTGCATTTTTACTATTTCCCAAAGCTGGTTTTAGCGAATCAATGATCCCTTCCAAAGTTTTCTTGTTTCCATATTGCGCTATTTCCCATTTTTCAATTTCAATTTTTTCCCCTCTATCAATTTTCCCCCAATAATCTATTGGATAATTTAGCCAAATTGAATTAAATACAATGGATTTATCACCAATTAATATGCTAGCACTTGCATGGTGAAAAGACTTATAAGCGGGTAGGGTTTCTGCTATCGGATATCGACTTATGATAGAAATATTGCTGCTGCGGAGATAGAAATAAAAACCCAATTCATCCGCTATTTTTGCTCCTGAACCATAAGTTTCTTGGATTGCAATTATATCAGCTTTCGATTGCTTAATTAAGTCAGCAATTCGTAAATATCCAATTCCTTTCCCTGTTTCATTGCCTCCGTGCCAGATATTATAACTCATAATTCGAAGTGTATCAATCGATTTTGAATTGTGTTCCTCAATTTCAGGAAGTTTAAATTGACGATAATAATCCTTAACTTCTGCTCTTGTCCAGCTACTATTGTACAACTTTATATCGTCAATACTTCCATTAAATGTTTCCCATTCTCCTAACTCACCTTTTTGATCGCCTCCAATTTGAATACTAATTTGCGAAGCCGGTGATTCGGGTATGAAATCTTCTATGGAATAAATGGCAACTTGTAAGTCATTGTAATAAAAAGCAATTTCTTCTTTCTGGGCATTAAAACTTAAAGAGAGCAAATTCCACCCTTTGGTAATTAACTGCCGTTTAAATCCTGGTTTATAGGCAAGCTTAGCATCTTTACCTTGGATTTCAGACGCCCATGCATTATTCACTTGTTTTAGCAACTGCCATTTCAAATGTGTAGAATCAGCATAGTTAACTACTAAATCCATGATTTTATATTCTTCATAATCTGCCTCTGCCCAAACCCATGCCATTAATGTAAATGATTCCTTCCATTTAGAATGATCAATATCATATCTTAAAACAGTTCGATCTGAAGCTTCCGCTGTAAGATTAATGGCAGAACCCACCACGCCATTTGTTAATCGATCTTTTTCTAAAGATTCAAATTTTTCCTCAAAGATGGGAAGGTTTTGGGCGAGAATAACAGGTGACAATAAAAATAAACAAATGAATATTATTGCGTTAAAAAGATGATTCATATGGTGTTATCTATTTTTCAAGCACCTTCCATCCATAATCAATATACTCCCAAGTGAAATCAGTACCTGTAATATCGACCTTAAGATAACCTTCTTCCGTTCCATGAAAATCACCGCTCCACCAATTTGCTGAAATAGCTCCTGCGGTAATGTATTGAACGCCTTTAACCTTGATTTCCTCATAAAGATGTTGATGTCCCTGAAGAACTAATTTAAGATTATATTTGTCAAATAGCCCTCTGATTTCCTTTTGATTAATGAAAGTGTCCTTGTCAGTATAATATCCTTCTAATACAGGATAATAGAGCGATAGAAAAGGTACGTGGCTAGAAATGATAATTGGTTGGTCGGTTGATGTCTTTTGTAGCACGGAATTTAGCCAAGCTTTTTGTTTCTCTGAAATGCAGTATTTCCCATCTCGTATTTCAGTACTATTTAACACAATAAATTTCCATCCTTTATGTTCAAAAGTATAATATGGTTCACCAAAGTAAGTACTAAAAAGACCTGTGCCATGTTCACCTTCAGTATGCCAAAAACGATCATGGTTACCGATGGTATAATACCATTTTAAACCTGAATTATGGACCATCTTTTGATAGCGTTGATAAAGCGTCCTAGCGGTTTCCAATTGTGGCTCTTTTAAACCGTCAACATCAACATTGTCACCACCAGAGAGTACAAAATCAACATGTTCTTTCTTAACTTTAGCGATGGCAAGTTCTAAGCCTTTGAACGAGTTCGCTTTTTCGTTATTATTTAAGTGTAAATCAGTGAAAAATGCAAACGAAAATTTTTCTTGGCCAAAGCCAAATAATGTGTTTATCGATAAAAGAAATAAAATAAGTGCTTTTTTCATAAGTTTATTTGTTATTTCCAACCAAATGGTTGTTTTAAGTTAGGATTTAAAAGGATTTGGTTTTCAGGAATTGGTTTATAATAATGCATAGGTTCAACGAATGTTCTAGTACGGGTGTCAGTTACCATGCTGCCGCCCTTACTACCCTTACTTAGGTAAACACCTGCTGCCCCATTAAATTCACCGATTGTGTAATAAACCAATGGTATTCCCAATTTGTTTTTTTCGCGTTCTGATGGAATTGTTTGACCTTCTGGAATTAATTTAATATCTGGAATCGCGTCCCCTGTCAGATCATAATCTCCAATGGATGGAAAATACATGCCTTCTGGAATTTTTTCTAATAACTTTCCAGCATTCCATCTCATAAGATCATCATACCTCGTATTTTCAAAGGCAAATTCAACCCTTCTCTCTCGTCTTATTTCCAAGATTACGCCTGTGTTCGAACCCGTAACATTTGGGAAGTCAGATTTTAGTTTTTTGTCGGGGTTGGTATTGGAGGCGGTTAGAAGCAAATCAGGCATGTCCACTCTTTTTCGTAGGACATTAATTGTTTTATTTAGATCGGCTTGATTCAATGTGTTCAATTCCGCTTTAGCTTCCGCATAAATGAGTAATACTTCCGCATAGCGATGAACTGGGAAATCTACGCCGTTTAAACTGTTCTGATCTGTACTGTTGACATAACCTTTTCGCTGGTGATAACCTGTAAAATTTTTATTTAGACGCTGAACGTATGCTGTTGAACCGGGTTGTCGTTTCCATTGAGGATAGATCAACGTTTGGGATAATCTGGGATCTCTGTCCTTAAACTCTTGTACAAATCCTTCAGTGGCATAATTTGTAAGGTCAGTATATCGACTTCCGTCTTTCATTAAATAAGCTTGTACCAAATCTCTTGATGGTGATTGTTCATAGTCGCCAAATACAACACTATTTACATTCTGAGTTACATTTTTCCCTTGATCAAAAGCATTTACGAGTATTACTTCCTTATTTGAGGTTAGATCCTGTGATTCAAAAAGTGCCGCATAATCATCTTCTGGATTTCCGGTATTGTGAATAGAAAATTTCTCCGATTTAATGATTTCATTAGCAGCACCTTCTGCAATTTTTAAAAAATCATTACCATTCTGAAGGCTCAGTTCTTGATGATATTTTCGATAAGTTCCTTCGTGAAGTGCAATTTTAGCTTGCATTAATTGTACCGCCCATTTACCTGGTGTGCCGGTTGGGACATCTTCTTTAACATTTTTTACGGCAAAATCTAAATCTTCCATAACTTTAGACATTATTTCGGCTCTAGCGGATAAGGGAGCATGTAGCGCTTCATCACCTGGACTCAATGTTTTATCATACCAAGGTAGATCAGAATATCGTTTTACCATGTTTGAATAGAAAATCGCACGATAATATCGAGCTAATCCTGCATAATGATTTTTAATTTCTTCACTAATGTTGGCGCGCGTGTAATTTTCTAGAAAATAGTTGATATCTCTTAACCTTTCCCATGACCATCCAGAGGATATAGTCTGCGAAGAGGCATGTCCAGTCATGATGGTTTTTATTTCAACAGCAGCTGTCGTAGCAGCATTATCTGTTGATTGATCATTTAAGTAACTATTTCGGTTTGCAAGGTCTAAAATACCGTTGATATATAAAGATAAATCTTCCTCTGTATTAAAAAAAACTTCTGGTGTAACTTCCGTCTGAGGAGTACGATCTAAGAAATCTTTATTACAAGCGGCTGTAATGCTTAGCAATATGATCAATGGCATATAGAAGTGTGATAAATTTCGTTTCATAGTTAAATATTCTTTCACGTAAATTTTAAAAATCCAGATTGACACCCATGGCAATTTTTCTTTGAAATGGATATGCCCAGGCACTATTGTCGGAACCATTATTAATAGCTTCTGGGTCAACGTACTTTTTGACTTGAGAGAATTCAAAAATATTCTCCCCTGTTACAAAAAATCTAACCCTTCCCAGTTTCCATTTTTTAATAACATGGTCAGGTAAAGAATAACCGAGTGAAATATTTTTGATTCTTAAATAGGCTCCATTTAACAAATATTGTGTGTTTGGAATCGATAAGCCTTTACCGTCATTTGCGTCTGCGAGCCATGATTGTAAAACTGGGTAAGATGCATCAAGATTTGCATCTGCCAAGCCAGCAGCTAAATATGCTTCAGAGTGTTTGGCTCTTTGCTCATCGGAGTCGGGAACGCCCCGGTAAAAATCTAAATGCCAAGGGTAAATGTTTGCATAGGGCTGCTGGTAAGGTCCCCAAAAAAGATAATGTTGTGGGTAAAAATCTCTATTTAAGACACCTTGTAAAAAAATCGATGCATCAAATCCATTCCAATCCATGTTCAAATTGAAACCTATTCTTATTCTATCATCGGAATTTCCAATCACTTTACGATCTTTCATGTCATTTTCCGTTAGCCCTAATTCAATTTTTTCATCACCATTTAAATCTTTAAATTTTGGCCATCCATTTACAATGCTTAGTGCCCCCCATGGTATGATAGCTGTTTGATCTAAGGCATCAATTTCTTGCGAATTTTGAAAAAATCCATCACTCTGTAAGCCATAGATTGTACCGAATTCATACCCTTCAAAATAGTCTGATAGTAATTTTTGATCATTTTTAAACTTCGTTATTTTGGCTCTAGAGTCTGACAATACTAGTTTAGTATCAAATCGGAATGGCTTTTCAGCAATATAAAATTGATCCTTATATGATAAAGTTAATTCCCAACCTTTCGTCTGCAGATCGGCCGCATTTTGTCTTGGAACACTTGTGCCTAAGACTGCGGGTAGTTCTTGTCCTCGTGTTAACATACCCTGAGTTTCCCGAATATAATAATCTAAACTGGCAAAAATTTTATCGCTGAAAAACCCGAGATCAGCTCCCAAATTTAGGGTAGATACATTTTCCCAGGTGTAGGTGTTGGGATCAATCGTTAACGGGGGAGCACCCTGAACGACTTGTTGCTGAGAACCGTCAATTAGATACGGTGAAAGTCCTGTAGACATCGTTTGAATGTAGGAGAAATCACCAACGTTCTGATTCCCTAGGCTCCCATAGGAAGTCCGAAATTTTAGATTTGAAAAATATGGTTTAATTTGTTGGAAAAAACCCTCGTTGCTCATAATCCAGGCGCCTGAAATGGAAGGATAGAAACCCCACCTATTATTTTTTGGAAATCTAGATGATCCATCATATCTGCCGGTAGATTCAATCAAATATTTATCGTCAAATGTATAATTGAGGCGGCCAAAGGCACTCTGAGTTGCATAAGAACTATAGTTTGCGTTGATACGAGGGTCACCATATGTCAAATCAAGATAAGGTAAGGTCGATGAAATTAATTTATCACGGTATGCTGTCGTGGTTGTATAGGTGTATTCTTCCTGATTAACCCCTAAGGTAGCGCCAAAAGCATGCTTACCTATATGCTTATTGTAATTTGCATATACATTAAAGACATCATTAAAGATTTCTCCTCTACGATCTTGTACATAACCATTACCGCCTTCTTCTCTAATGTCATCTGGGCCATAACCAATTTTATACTTGTTTGAATGTTCGGGATATCGCCAATACTCTCGTTTAAAACTCGCATCAGCAGTAACAACTAAGTCGCCATTGAGAAAGGTTCCTACAGCATTAAATATGTTCTGGAAACCAAACATAGACTCATTCCTTTTTCCCCCGTCAATTAATTTTGCGGCTAATCTACCCGCTGCGTTATTGCCCCAACTACCATCTGGATTTTTCACAACATCGGTAGGTTGCAAATAATAGATGTCTGTGAGACTCGCATTAGGGCTTTCTCGATTAGTTTGATAGATGTTCATGTTGTTATCTACTTTTAACCAAGAAGATGGGGAGAACGAGAACCTGCCACGTATACCTTTTCGTTGCCAATAATCTGCAGCTAACTTATTTAGACCATTTTCTTTTGTGAAATCTGCGGACAAATAATAATTCAATGGCCTGCTATTAATTTGACCTCCGCCAGAAAAGGTTAGGGAATGAACATGTGAAAAAGATGCCTCATGTAGAAAATAATCATTCCAGTTGTTGCCACCCATGTACGCCCATTGAGTTGGATCATCTGGATTAATCCGCACGTCAGGCAATGATGGGTCATTGGATCTTTCTTTAGCCCACTGATAATGAGCTTCACTATAGTTGACATAATCCCATGGGGTATTGTCAGTGGATAGTTCCAATAATCTAGAGAATATATAAGGATCTGTTATAGGATTGGGCATATTCGTAGGCTTTCCCCAGGCAGTTGTCACATTATAGCTCATTACTTGCTTTCCTTGTTGCCCCGACTTAGTGGTAATCAAAATAACACCATAGGTGGCGCGTGCACCATAAATAGCTGCTGAAGCAGCATCCCGTAATACCGTATAAGTAGCAATATCGTTGGGACTCAATCTGATTAGATCATAGTTGTCTGATACAGGGATACCATCAATAACTATTAATGGACTACCACCATTAATGGATGTTGTGCCTCGAATATTAATATTAGGAATTCCCCCGGGACTACCATTACCATAAGTAATATTCAAACCAGGACTGGCACCTTGTAATCCTTGCATGATGTTTGTAACTGGTCTAGATTCTAGTTGTTTACCAGATATCTGGTCGACCGCACCTGTTAAATTTATTTTTTTTCGAGTACCAAATCCCACCACTACTATTTCATCTAAATTGCTGGCATCATCTTCCATATGAATTTCTATTTCTTGACCAGGGTTTGCAGATATTTCTTGTGTTTTGTAGCCTAAATATGTAAAAATGATAGTTGAATTTGAGGTTCCATTAATTTCAAATTCACCTCTGATATCCGTTGATGTCGTTTTAATTGTTTCCTTAATAGTAACACTAACTCCATAAAGTGCTTCTCCTTTAGCATTAACCACCTTTCCCGTGATCGAATTTTCTTGTGCAAAAAGAGAAATGGGGATTATCCAAACTAAAAATAAAAGCGAAAAACTGCTTAATAATTTAGGGGTTGTAATATTTAAATAATGATGATGCATTGCCTTTAAATTAATTGAATGTTCATTCAAAATTACATTACATATTGTTAATAAAATGTTATTTCTAAATGAAGATTGTGTATGAAATTAATTACTTGATTGAATTGGCTTTATAATTTTAAGTTACCTTTTGTTTTGTTGAAACAATGCTGTTAAATTATAAATTATTTTTTATAATATTATTAAAATATGGAAATATCTGCTCATATTAGGAGAGAAGTTTATTAAATGAACATTCATTCAAAAAATGTAACATGGGAAGGAATAGTCTAAAAGATGAAAGGCGAAAAGAAATAATCCAAAAGTATTATTTAGTCGCGAAAAAAATAGGAATCGAAAACTCTTCCATTGCAAAAATTGCCTCAGAAATGGATATTAATCCAAGTCTCATCATACATTATTTTAAAAATAAGGAAGAGCTTACCTATGCATTGGTTGATTTTATTCTTGAAAAATATTTGATTATTTATAAAAGACAACATGTCGAAGAAGATGATTTAAAAGGATACTTGATTGAGCTAATAGACAAGCTTTTTTCTAAGAAATGGAATGCTTTATTTAATGACAGCTTATTTTATAGTTGTTATGCCCTTGGATTTAGAAATAAGAAGATAAAAGGTAAATTTAAAAGGTTACACGATGCTTTGCGTATGCATCTTAGCGATGTGCTAATAAAATGCAAGAATGGGGGTATAATCAAGATAGACTCTCCAGAAAAAATAGCCGATCTTATATATGTGTTAGTGGATGGGGCATATTACTATTTAAGCTTGATAACTGAAAGAGAAGAATACGAAATTAAACTAAAAGATTATAAACAATATGCTTTTGCTATACTGGAGATTTAGTTCGGTTTTGCTATTTCCTTACTTTGATGCCGCTTGTTGAGGTATGGCTTCATAAGGCCGTACAAAGCTATGATTATCCAAATTGAATTAGAAGTAATATTGGGAAGGTCATGGAAGTATAAAGCGCTAACAACTAATCCAAATCCACCAAGAATATTTATGGCTTGATAAATCCACGAGTCAAAGTTGAGCATTTTTGTATTTAGTAGAAGAAATCCTAACGTACAAAATGCGACCCCCATCCAGCCCAAAATAGTGACAGTAATTTCCATAACATGCTATATAAAATAAAGTGCAAGGTAAAAATTACCCTCCAAAAATAATAATCGAATTAGATTATGATTTTGTTAATCAGTAAAGAGAAAGAACATTACTTTTCCCACATTGCGCGCGTTGGTGATCTTAGAACTGTCAAAATATTCACCAAAATCGAGAATAAAATCTATCTATTGTATAAATTAGTGTCTCAAAAAAGAAATTGATATGAAAAAAATATCACAATCGATTTTAGATTATAACGACAAATTATCTGAAGCTGACAAGACCATTTGCCATTTACTTGCGGTAGAGATTACAAAAAAAATGGCCTATGCAGAGAACAAAATCTGGCATAGTCACCCAGTCTGGTTTTTGAACGAAAATCCTATTGTAGGGTACAGCAAAGAAAAAAAAGGGTTAAGATTGATGTTTTGGAGTGGAGCAGATTTTGGAGAAAGAGCGCTCAACATGAGAGGAGCAAAATTTAAAGACGCTTCCATATATTACACCGCTGCGGATGAAATCAATATTGATGATTTAAAGCGCTGGATGGGAAAAGCAATAGAAATTCAGTGGGATTACAAAAACATTGCAAAACGTCAAGGCGTTTTGGAACGTTTACTCTAAATTTTGACAAAAGCCCGATAGACTATTTGACTAATGCATAAATATAAAAGTGTAAATTTGATTTATTGAAATTATTCTCATATGGCTGTTCTCTTTATTAAAAACATGGTATGCAATCGTTGCATTTTGGTTGTTCAAAATGAATTGGATAAATTAGGGCTAGAAGCGAAAAGCATAACATTAGGGGTTGTAACTCTAACAGAGGAGCCATCATTGGAAACAAAAAATCTATTTGAAAAGGAACTTGTTAAACTGGGATTCGAATTAATTGATGATAAAAGGAGTAGGATCATTGAAAAAGTAAAAAATGTGATTATAGAATTAGTTCATCATCAGGATAATCATGCCAAGAATAATCTATCAGATGTTTTAAGCACACAATTGCATCTTGATTATAAGTACCTCTCCAACCTTTTCTCCGAGGTGGAAGGAACAACCATTGAAAAATACTTTATCGCTCAGAAAATAGAAAAGATCAAGGAATTATTGGTATATGATGAATTGACCTTAAGTGAAATTGCTTATCGATTAAATTATTCAAGTGTAGCCTATTTAAGTAACCAATTCAAAAAAGTCACCGGTTTAACGCCTAGTCATTTTAAGCAAATTAGTGAAGTAAAAAGGAAACCGCTAGATCAGGTGTAAACTGGATATACCGTATTAATTCCTGTAAAACTTACAAAACTAATCTCAAATACTACAACAATACTTCAGCGTTTTATTGTCAAATTTGTATAATTAATTACAAGCTTAAAATGTATGGAATATGACTGTCAATCAGGATAATAATATAATATATCTGCCATTAGAAGGGGTAGAAAGTGAACACTGTGCACAAATCGTAGGAAAAGGATTAGCAAAGGTGAAGGGGATCGAAAACCATCAGGTCGAGTTAAACAATCGAAGAGTGGGTATAACTGTTAGTGGTAAGGAAGTGATAGCGGAAGCGATAAAGGCCATTGAAGATTTAGGATATGGTGTTCCACTCGCTAAAGGAACTTTCCCAGTTTTGGGAATGACTTGTGCCTCCTGTGCCAGTAGTGCCGAAAGTATTGTCAAACATCAAGCTGGTGTAGTAAGCTCATCCGTAAATTTTGCCACAGGAAATCTTATGGTAGAATATTTACCCAATATCACAAATGCCAATGCGCTTCAGAAGGCTGTTCAGGGTGTGGGCTATGATTTGCTAATTGAAGAAGAAACAACTCAGCAGGAGACCTTAGAGGCAATTCACGCGGAAAACTTTAAAAAACTTAAGAGCAAGACCATTTGGGCTGTGTTATTATCACTCCCTGTGGTTGTTATTGGAATGTTTTTCATGGATATACCCTATGGTAATGCGATCATGTGGGCATTTTCTACACCCGTTGTATTATGGTTAGGAAAAGATTTCTTTATCAATGCATGGAAACAAGCAAAACATCGCTCGGCTAATATGGACACTTTGGTTGCTTTAAGTACAGGTATTGCCTATCTATTCAGTCTATTTAATATGCTATATGCAGATTTTTGGACAGATAGGGGATTGCATGCGCACGTGTACTTTGAAGCTGCTGCAGTTATTATAACCTTTATTCTTTTGGGAAAACTTTTGGAAGAAAAAGCGAAAGGTAGTACTTCATCTGCTATTAAGAAATTGATGGGCATGCAACCTAAAACGGTCATCATTATTGATGCGGATGGTTCAGAAAGACAAAAACCTATTGAAGATGTTAACCAAGGCGATGTGATTTTGGTAAAGCCCGGTGAAAAAATTGCAGTAGATGGTATGGTGATCACCGGAACATCCTATGTGGACGAAAGCATGTTGAGCGGTGAACCAGTGCCTGTATTTAAGACAGAAAATGAAAAAGTATTTGCCGGCACACTTAACCAAAAAGGTAGTTTTCAGTTTAAAGCTGTTAAAGTAGGTAAGGAAACGATGCTTGCCCAAATCATAAAAATGGTACAGGATGCCCAAGGTAGTAAAGCACCAGTGCAGAAATTAGTGGACAAAATAGCGGGTATTTTCGTGCCTGTGGTGATCAGTATAGCTATTATGACCTTTTTGTTGTGGTTGATTCTAGGTGGTGAAAATGGAGTCGTGCAAGGCTTGTTGGCAGCTGTCACGGTTTTGGTAATCGCTTGTCCTTGTGCTTTAGGTCTAGCAACACCAACCGCTATTATGGTGGGGGTTGGTAAAGGTGCGGAAAGCGGTATATTAATTAAAGATGCACAAAGCCTGGAATTAGCGAAGAAGGTAGATGCGATCGTATTAGATAAAACTGGAACCATTACCGAGGGAAAGCCACAGGTTACAGGCATCCACTGGTTGAACGATGATAATGCAGCTAAGAATATTTTGTTAAGTATAGAAAAGCAATCCGAACATCCTTTAGCAGATGCGGTTGTGAAACATTTGGAGGGTGTTGCGACTATTTCATCAACCAACTTCGAGAGTATCACCGGTAAAGGAGCAAAAGCAGATTATCAAAGTGAAACATATTATGTAGGTAATAAAAAGTTATTGACCGATCATAGCATTGCTATTAACAAGCAAATGCAAGAGCAAGCGAATGCATGGGGACAAGAGTCTAAAACAGTCATCTGGTTTGCCAGCAGCGAACAGGCACTCGCAGTCGTAGCAATTTCCGATAAAATCAAAGAAACATCGGTTCAGGCAATTGAAGAAATACAGGCTATGGGTATTGACCTATATATGCTCACAGGGGATAATCAAGCGACAGCCAAAGCGATCGCCAACCAAACAGGAATTAAGCATTTTAAAGCAGAAGTATTGCCCCAGGATAAGGCTGAGTTTGTGAAGGAGCTACAAAAGCAAGGGAAAGTCGTAGCGATGGTTGGAGACGGAATTAATGACAGTACAGCTTTGGCGACTGCTGATGTAAGTATCGCGATGGGTAAAGGATCAGATATTGCTATGGATGTTGCAAAAATGACAATCATATCTTCTGATCTTAATAAAATACCAGAGGCGATCAGGTTATCAAAACAAACGGTGGCAACGATTAAGCAAAATCTGTTTTGGGCATTCATCTACAACCTTATAGGAATACCAATTGCCGCAGGAATACTTTATCCAATCAATGGTTTCTTATTGAATCCAATGATTGCTGGTGCAGCCATGGCATTAAGTAGCGTGAGTGTAGTTAGTAATAGCTTGCGCTTAAAGTGGAAAAAATGAGACTGTAAATATTACAAATTAAACGGTGAATATCACAATAGAGATTGCCCAATTTATAGGGATATTTGCTAATAACATTAATATTAAAAATAAAGAAAATGGAAAATAAAAATCTAAAATTTAAAACAACATTAAACTGTGGCGGTTGTGTTTCCAAAGTGCAAGCTGATCTGGACACTGCTCAAGGAATAGCGGAATGGCATGTAGATATCGATAATGCAGATAAGATCTTAACGGTGAAATCTGAAGGGATCACGGAACAACAAGTGATCGATATTATTGAAAAGAAAGGCTTTACTGCAGAGAGCATTAGTTAAAAAAATAATTTGTGTTTTTAAAAAGTAAACATTATTCATTTTTAGTTGGCCCTTGCGTCTAACTAAAAATGAATTTTCTGTTTTGAACTAGATGATAAAGGAATTAGAAGAAATTGAATTTAAAATTTTAAATCCATGCGATTTAAAAATATCAGCAATTCAGCAAGATCAAGAAAATACGGACTATAGCGGCGTCTCTATTCATTTTAAAGATTTTAAAATGAAATTTAGAAATGCTAAAATTACTCCAAAAAAGATAGGTCAGTTTGTGACCTTTTGGAAAAAGAATGGAGATCATAAAAATGAACCATATCATCTTAATGATGGTTTTGATTATTATATAGTTGCGACAAAACAAGAGGAGAGATTTGGATTTTTCTTTTTTCCAAAGCAAGTCTTAGCGGAGAAAAACATCCTTTCGCACGATAAAAAGTTAGGAAAAATGGGTTTTAGAATATACCCAGTATGGGATTTTCCGACAAGTAAGCAAGCGGCCAAAACGAAGCAATGGCAATCAGATTACTTCGTAGAATTGGATAGTTCTGAACAAAAGTATATGGAAAAATTTAAATCCATTTTGAAAGTAAGCTATTTCCGGGTATGATTATTTTCATCTGGTGTCACTTTCCTGCTCAATTCCTTCCTCTATTATTTCAGTCACCTCCTCCAACTCGTGCGTTTCTAGTGTATCAACACGACTCTCTTGTTTATTATTTTCATTATTAATGAAAAATATACATCCGACTGGGAAATGATCTGAACCAACTGACGGATATATGTGTAGTTGATCAATAAAAATTGCAGGGCTATGAAAAACTAAATCAAGAGGAACTCTAAAGAACCAATATTTAGCATGAAATGTTGCTAAAATACCCCTTCCAATACGAGCATCTATTAATTTGCTGGTTTTTCTAAATAAAATGGATGATTTTGCCCAAGCAACATTATTAAAGTCACCTGTGACAAATACTGGAAGTTTATAATCTGCCACTTTTTTTGCAATACTTAATAAATCACCATCTCGTTCTTTTGAGTTTTCTTCTTCAGTTGGACTGGGTGGGGGTGGGTGAACACCAAAAAATACAAACCGAAAGCCGTCTTTGGTTTCTAATTCAGCCTCTATACTTGGTAAATCATCAGCTACAAAATAATGAGTTTTAATACTAATAATTTTAAGCTTAGTATAAAAATGCATACCATAAGTGTTATCTATCGTGACTTTCTCGCAGTTTGGATAATCATCCTCAAGAACACGTAAAGCCTTTTCCCAATTACTGTCACTTTCCATAGTGAGAAAAGCAGCTGGTTTTTCAGTCCTGATTAAGTCTATAAAACGGTTATATTCCGTATTAAACTGATAAATATTACAAGCTATTATTTTAATAGTTTCGGAGTTGTTTTCAGTAGGTACAGTTTTCGTTGATTTCCAAAATTTGGTGTAACGGAAGAGTATGTAAATATGGTAAATCATCAAAACCAATTGCGTCGATTGAATGATCCATAAGGTGGTAATGTTTTCAATATAAAAGAAGGCCGCGAAAAAGATAGGCAGTTGAAGAATTACAACCTGCAGCTTAGTGAATTCGGAAACCCTAAAAACCCAGTGTTGATTTTGGATAAATGGTAATCCACTTACGATGATTAAAAGTATAGAAAGTATTAAGATTATGCTTGCCATTAATGACGAAGATAGCTAATCTGTTCCATAAATTATATTTGTATATTTCAAGAAAACTATAATTTACGTAGCGATCGGTAGTATAAACGGCTAGGGAAGAAGCTGATCAAGCTGCTTAAATTAATGGACTGTTCTATTTTCCAATAATATGCGTTAGCTGAGGAAATCCTAGATAAAATTATTACCTTCATTTTTGCCAAAAAAAATAATTATGAAACTAATCCTAATTCTAATTACATTAATAACAACTCAATTATCACTAGCTAAGCCACCGTTGAAATTAGCAATAGCTGGATTAAGCCACGGACATGTGGATTGGATATTCAATAGAGAGGATAAAAATGACGTAGAACTTATCGGGATCTACGAGACTAATCCAGATTTAGTAAAGCAATATATAGCTCGTTATCAATTGAGCGAAGACCTATTCTATACTGATCTAGTGGAGATGCTTGAAAAACTAAAACCTGAGGCTGTATCTGCGTTTGGTGCAATTAGCGAACATATCGCAATTGTTAGGGCTTGTGCTCCACGAAAAATACACGTCATGGTTGAGAAACCGCTAGCGACAACCTATCAAGATGCCAAAGAAATACAACAATTGGCTGCTCAAAACAAAATTCATGTATTAACAAATTTTGAGACTTCCTGGTACGAGAGTAATCAACAAATAAAGCGATTAGTGGACCAAGATAGTTTAGGTGTTATCAGAAAAGTGTTGGTCAATGATGGACATCAAGGACCCAAAGAAATTGGCGTGAGTAAAGAGTTTTTAGATATTTTAACAGATAAAGCTAAGAATGGGGCTGGGGCGTTAATTGACTTTGGATGTTATGGGGCAAACTTATCTTCCTGGCTAATGAATGGGATGAAGCCTGTTTCTGTAACAGCAGTAATTCATCAAAATAAACCCAATATTTATCAAGATGTGGACGATGAGTCAACCATTATTCTTCAATATCCTCATGCACAATGTATTATTCAAGGCTCATGGAATTGGACTTTTGCCAGAAAAGATATGGAAGTTTATGGTACCAAAGGATATGCGATAGCGGCAGATGCTAAAACTCTTCGTACTCGTTTTGTAGAAAATCAACCCGAGCAGCTAATTAAACTTAAACAAAGACCTTATCCGTATGATGATCCATTTTCTTTTTTTGCGGCGGTTGTATCGGAATCAATAGCGTTAGGAGATCTGGATATGTATGGCCTGAAAATTAATTCGTTAGCTGTTGAAATCCTCGAAGCTGCTATGAAATCTGCACAACAGAAAAAAACTATTTATCTCTGATTAGCAGAAGGTAACTCGCCAGAGATTAGTTGTAGTTCTTGAATCAAATATTGAACATGATTAATCTTTTCATGCAGAAAACCGGCATTTTGTGGACCATCTAGTTTCGTGATATTAACAGTTAAACCAACTAACAGAGCATTTATTTGATAGGCTAATGTTTGAAACTGATGAATTTCAGTTTTATGATACTTGCCAGTGCCAGGTTCCTTCTCAAACTGCTCGAGTGCATCATAACAATGCGCTAAGGAAGCTTGTGTTATTTTTCTGGTAAGCCGTAAATCATTAAACATTTGATTTTTATTTACATAACTGGTCTTAATTTCCACTATAAATAAGTTAAAGTGGGTTATTAATAAATCGGTGGCTTGTCCGATGGTATGATAATAATTTATTGGTATTAGTAAACTACCTAAAATAGCAAAAATTGCCCCCAATATTGTAAACACAAAGCGACTACTTAATATGTTTTGAATCTCGCCCTCATAAAGATGCTGGGTGAGTAATATAGTTATTGTTATGAAAATGACGCAGGTTAAATAATCGGGTTTATTAAAGGCGAGAAATAAATAAAGACAGAGTGCCGCGATGGTTAACAGCACCCCTCCATTTTTGATGATTAGTAACAGGATTAAACTAATAATAATACCCAAAACTGATCCTACTAATCGTTGATAGTTTCTTTTTTTAGTTACCTTATAGCTCGGTTTCGCCACTAATATAATAGTTAAAATCATCCAGGATGCATAGCGAAACTGTGGAAGTAAATAACCTAGCAGTCCTGCAACCATCAGGAGTAGCGATATTCGAACGGCAAATGCGAAAATAGGTGAACTGAAATTCAAGCTTTTGTTAAGGGTTTTAAAATTGATTTTTGTAGGGACAAAATTTTTCAAGTTTATACTTTCACTGTGAACTTTGTGTTGATCAATGTCTTTTTTGCTGAATTTTATTAATATTTCAATAATTTTATTAAAATGTAAACCAATAGAGAACAGTAATTCTTGCTGTTCCTTAGGGGCATACTTTCGCTTATTTTCCAATTGATTTATTAATGTACTGATCCTTTCTCTGTCGAAATGTCCATGTTGTTCCGAGCTATTGGAGAATGTTAATCGTTCGATTTCAAAAGAAAGTATAGCAAGCGATTGGCGAATGAGGTGCAAAGCTCTGCCATGTTGCAACGTATCTCGTATATATTTGTAATCATGATCTACGGCCATTAATAATTCATATAAATCTACCAATAAGTATAATTTCCCTAACCACTTCTTAGTAGAATTATCATGGACAGATAGTAATCTTTTATCGCGCAACAACATAGATCTGATTGCATCTAGCTGATTACTCACATCGATATGTATACTATTTAAGGATTTATAACTCTCTTGTAAGGAAACCTCGGGATTATAACAATTAATTTTTAGCTTGATGAGATCCGATAACGATTTTGCACCGGCCTTGAATGCGTATCGTAATGCACGGTTTGGAAAGATATATACATGAGCAACACTAATCGTAAAAAAGAGAATCGCACCACATGTTAATGCAAGACTAAATTGGATCGGATCCGAAGGACGTAACCCGATGGTAAAACTGGCGACTACCAAACCAAGGTTCCCGATTACGTTGATTCGAAAACCAAAAACCCCAAGCAGAGTATATAAAAAACCAACCACCCCCAATAGTAAGATGATTGTCCATGAATTGAAAAATAACAGGTATGAAAAACTAAAAACAGTCAGGAAAAATAAAGGAATACAATACGCAGCTGTCGTTAATTTATCAATTTTATTACCGGGAATGTCTGTTAATGATGCAAGTAAAATACCAACAGAAAAGGCAGTAGCCGTTTGCATATCTACCAGGTAGTAAACCAAAATACTAGGAATGAGGATTATTAGAATATTTCTAAGCGCATCTTGACTCGATTCAGTTCTTAAAAAGCGGATTATTTTATTAAATAATATTTTCACAGAATTTTTGACACCTATTTTCACCATTTACTGCGCAAAAGTAAAAAAAAATCACTGATTTAATACAATGTTTTGACTTTATGTTTTTTTACAGAATTTTATTTTGATTTAAAAACCTTAGTCGGTAGGGTGTTTTGTTTGCAGGTTTTTGACGAAGAATTTATCTACTACGTAATTATTGCAGTAATCTTTAATTAGTGATTACTATGCACAGATTTCATCATACCACTTTTTGATTATGGAACAAACTTCGTATGCTTCTTGTTCTTCAAATTCTTTTAGCAAGGACGTTAAGGTAATTGTTATTTCTTCTAAATGAATAAAAGTTCCCTCTACGCTTATATACTCAGTCATAACGTCATAGAAAATACAAAATGTCTCCACTTCTAACATTTTTTGTTGATAGTTTAAATCGGATTTCCGGCATGCTAATTCATAGTGGTCTCCAGCATATACAAGCTGAGGATGAGCTTTCAGCTCCAACTGCATTTGTTTGACCTTACTTTCTAAGAAGGTGTACATAGCTAATAATTGAATTTGTATAGCTGTTTGTTTTGAAATTAGTGGCATAGCTAGATAAAATTCTTTAGTTATACTAAACAACCAAAACAAGAAATTGTTTAAAATCTATTATTGCTCAGTGGTTTATAAAATTGAAAGCGGATTATGATGACAAAAATAATATCTTTGAAATTATGATTGAAACAGAAATAAATGGTTACAAACTAGAAATCTGTGCTAATTCTACATATTCAGCGAAGCAAGCTCAATTAGGTGGAGCTAGTCGAGTAGAATTATGTCAAAATTTAGAGAACGGAGGTACAACACCTTCCTATGGTCAGATAAAATTAACAAGAGAAGCATTAAGTATTGGGGTGCACGTTTTAATCAGGCCACGATCTGGAGATTTTTTATATACGCAACAAGAAATTAATGAGATAGCCCAAGATATCGTGTTTTGTAAATCAGTAGGGTGCGATGGTGTCGTGATAGGTGTTCTAACACCTGGCGGTGATGTAGATAAAATTAAAATGCAAGAATTAGTTGATTTGGCCAAACCAATGAAAGTGGTGTTTCATCGTGCCTTTGATCGATGTGCCAATCCTTTTCAGGCTTTGGAGGATATTATAGCGTTGGGCTGTGATCGCATTCTAACTTCTGGGCAACAAAATTCAGCATTTGAAGGTAAAAAGCTGCTGAAAAGCTTAATTGAAAAATCGCAGGGTAGAATAGAAATTATGCCAGGAGCTGGAGTAGATGAAAATAATTTACACGAGATATTGCAGTTTACCGGAGCAAAAAGTATCCATAGTTCTGCCAAAGTTACAGAACGCTCAAAAATGATCTTTAGCAATGAAAAGATAATTGGAATGGATGAAGATCAAATCTTCAGTTCTAAAGAAAAGGTTATTAAATTGGTTGAAAAGATTAAAAGCCTTTAGCGTTTATGCTAAAGGCTTTTAATTTATTGGCTAACAATAAATTATTTAGTTTCAGAAACTAATTTATTTAAGATTTCGTCATTTTTTGTAATCTGACTATCTTTAGCCATTTTACTTTTTGAACCTAGTTCAATATTACGACCAAGTTTTAAGAACTGTACATCAACGCGTGCAACAGTTTTGTTTCTTCTATCTTTTCTTTTTAAACGTGTAACTCCCATTGTCAATATTTTTTAAATTTTCAAACGAGGTCGGAAGCGGATTCGAACCGCTGTAGGAGGTTTTGCAGACCTCAGCCTAGCCACTCGGCCATCCGACCCTTTTACCCTTACAGGCATGCAAAAATAGGATTAAGTTTTGAATTAAAAAAACCTTTTTTCGCTTTTTGTAATTTAAATACATTTCTGCATGAATTTACTAGTGTAATTTTTGGTAATCGTAATCGCACTATTATATGTTTGATTTATTATTCAAGTTATTACAATATTAAAATGTTTATTTTCAATGTTTTACGATTGGTTTACCTTGCGAAATAAAAATTGGTCTAAACTTTGCACGGTTGAGAGTGGCAATCGAGTTATGCTCGAGAGACATTAAGTAAGAAATAGAAAAGACTATGAAAAAATTATTATTATCATTTGGAGCAGCATTATTATTTGTCGCTGCAGCGCAAGCACAAACTACGTATGGTTTAAAAGCTGGTGTTAACTTAGGGAAATTTAGTAACTACGGTGATCAAAGCAACAATACTTCATTCTATGTGACAGGTTTTGCAGATTTACCGGTTGCACCTCAGTTCTCAATCCAACCAGGAGTGTCTTTGCAAGGGAAGGGAACTAAATTTGTAGATTCTTGGGGAGATGTGGCCAACGCAGATATTTCTACTAATATTATGTCTATAGAAATACCTGTTAATGCGGTTTATTATGTGCCAGCTGGTTCAGGAAATATATTTTTAGGTGCTGGACCCTATGTTGGGTTTAATGTTTCTGGAAAAGAGAAGGCAACTGGAAATTTAGGCGATTTTAGTGGTGAGACAGACTATGACTTGAAGTTCTCAGGAGACGATAAGGACTTTAATGCAATTGATGCTGGTGTTAATTTTTTAGCCGGTTATAAATTTAATAATGGTCTATTACTGAATGCTGGTTATGGATTAGGACTTACAAATTTGGTTCCAAATGCTGATCAAACCGTTTCGAATCGTGTGCTATCATTTGGATTAGGTTTCCAATTTTAAGAAAAGTATATTACGATAAAAATAATATAGGGTCTGCTTCTCATGAAGCAGACCCTTATTTTTATCGCTATATCCGTCATTAATCAATGATGGTTCCTCATGTTCTTGCCTGACCTATCATGTTTTGGAGGTCTCTAAGCTAGCTTAAGGATTTGTCGACCATAGTGAAGCTGATTTTAGCATAGCTCGTCTAGGTAGCTTTAAAGTGCCTACAATTAGTTCTGCAAAATCTTCTGGCTGAAGTACTTTTTCGGGATCCCCATCCGTCAAATTAAGATCAATTGACATATCTGAGGCAATCGTACTTGGCATCAATGTGCAAACGCGAATGTTGTGCTTTCTCACCTCTCGCATCAACGAATCTGAAAATCCAATAACGGCGAATTTACTTGCGCTATATGCTGAAGTGTTGGCTGATCCATTTATTCCCGCTGTAGAAGAAATATTAATTATATCACCGCGATTTTTATTAATCAATTGAGGTAAGACTGATTGGGTGACGTAGTAAGTTCCGAGGACATTTGTTTGGATAATTTCCGTCCAACGCAGGGGATCCATATCAAGAACGGTCCCAAAGGATGCAATTCCCGCATTGTTAACTAAAATATCAAATTCACCAAAATCATTTGTCAATTTAGCTATTGCGTGGGAAACCTCTTGGTAATTACTGACATCGAATACAGCGTAGGTGGCGCGGACACCTAATTCGGTTATTTCTTTTACTGTACTTTTTAAGTTTTCTTCGTTCCGACCTGTAATGGCAACATGAATACCCTCTTTGGCAAAAGCAATTGCTGTGGCTTTACCTAAACCTCTACCGCCTCCTGTAATTAAGGCATATTTACCTGCTAAATTTTCCATGTGGAAAAATAAGAATTCCTACGCGCTGCTTCGTAAAATGAATGTTAAATTTTGAAAAATCAGCAAAAAAAAAGTGTATAAAGAAAAGGGGTCATCTTATTTCTAATAAGATGACCCCTTTTCTTTAAATGAAATCTATCACACTTTGATTTCAACTTCAACACCTGAAGGCAATTCTAATTTCATCAACGCATCAACAGTTTTTGAGTTTGATGAATAAATGTCTAACAATCTCTTGTAAGAACATAATTGGAACTGCTCACGTGCTTTTTTGTTAACGTGTGGAGAACGTAAAACCGTGTAGATTTTTTTCTCAGTAGGCAATGGAATAGGACCACTAACAACTGCACCTGTAGGCTTTACTGTTTTTACGATTTTCTCAGCTGACTTATCAACTAAATTGTAATCGTATGATTTCAATTTGATTCTGATTCTTTGGCTCATGTTTTTTTTATGTTTAAATGACCCCTGATTAGAGCTATTAGCAACCAGGGATCGGTTTATTTTTGAAATCTATGAATATTTAATCGATAGATCCTTTAACTTTTCCTTTAGATTTAGCTACTACCTCATCAGATACGTTACGAGGTGCTTCAGCGTAATGATCAAACTCCATTGTTGAAGTCGCACGACCTGAAGTAATTGTACGTAATTGAGTAACATAGCCAAACATTTCTGAAAGAGGTACCAATGCTTTAATTACTTGTGCATTGTTACGTGAATCCAAACCTAACAATTGACCACGACGACGGTTTAAGTCACCCATCACATCACCCATGTTTTCTTCCGGTGTTAAAACTTCCATCTTCATGATAGGTTCCATTAATACAGGAGAACATTTAGGTAATGCTTCACGATATGCCATTTTCGCTGCTAGTTCAAAAGATAGAGAATCTGAATCGACTGCGTGGAATGAACCGTCGATCAAACGAACTTTCATTCCTGAAAGTTGATATCCTGCTAATACACCATTTTTAAGTGATGCTTCAAATCCTTTTTGAACTGAAGGAATGAATTCTTTTGGAATTTTACCCCCAACGATTTCATTAACGAATTGAAGTGCTGATTTGCTTGAGTCATAATCCTCATCAACTGGAGAGATAATAACTTTGATGTCAGCAAATTTACCACGTCCACCTGATTGTTTCTTGAAAACTTCACGGTGTTCAGTAGTTCCGTTAATAGACTCTTTATATGCTACTTGAGGGGCACCTTGATTAACTTCAACTTTAAACTCGCGTTTCAAACGGTCCATCAAGATATCCAAGTGAAGCTCACCCATACCAGAAATTACAGTCTGACCAGTTTCTTCGTCTGTTTTTACAACGAAGGTAGGATCCTCCTCAGCTAATTTTCCAAGACCAATACCTAATTTATCTATATCGGCTTGTGTTTTAGGCTCAATTGCTAAACCAATAACCGGCTCTGGGAATACCATTGATTCAAGAACAATAGGGTTTTTCTCATCACAAAGTGTATCACCTGTTTTGATGTCTTTAAAACCTACAACTGCACCAATATCACCCGCTACAATTCTTTCAATAGGGTTTTGTTTATTTGCGTGCATTTGGAAGATACGAGAAATACGCTCTTTGTTTCCTGAACGAGTGTTCAAAACATAAGAACCAGCATCTAGTACGCCTGAATATGCACGAATGAAACATAAACGACCAACAAATGGATCTGTCGCGATTTTGAAGCCTAAGGCAGCAAATGGTTCAGATTCGGATGGTTTACGGAAAATTTCTTTTTCGGTACGTGGGTCAGTACCTTTTACAGCCTCTACATCTAGAGGAGAAGGTAATAACTCCATAACGAAGTCAAGCATTGTTTGTACACCTTTATTTTTGAAAGATGAACCACAAACCATAGGAACAATTGCATTATCTAATACCGCTTTACGCAAAGCATCTAGGATTTCACGCTCAGTTAATGAGTCAGGATTATCAAAGAATTTTTCCATTAAAGACTCATCGTATCCTGCAACAGCTTCTAATAATTTTTCGCGGTATTCAGCTACCTCATCAAGCATATCTTCAGGAATTGGCACTTCCGTAAAAGTCATTCCTTTATCAGCTTCGTTCCAAATGATACCACGGTTGTTAATCAAATCGACCACACCCGTGAACGAATCTTCAGCTCCAATTGGTAATTGCAAAGCAACAGCGTCAGAACCTAACATTTCTTTTACTTGTTTTACAACTTTCAAAAAGTCAGCACCTGAACGGTCCATTTTGTTTACGAAACCAATACGCGGAACTTTATATCCATCAGCTAAACGCCAGTTTGTTTCAGATTGAGGTTCAACACCATCAACCGCTGAAAATAAGAATACCAATCCGTCCAAAACACGTAATGAACGATTCACCTCAACGGTGAAATCCACGTGACCAGGAGTATCAATTACGTTTACTTGGTATTTGTTCTTACGGTATTGCCAAAAAACTGTTACAGCAGCTGAAGTAATCGTGATACCACGTTCTTGCTCTTGTGCCATCCAGTCGGTAGTAGCTGAACCTTCATGAGTTTCACCTAACTTATGGTTAACCCCAGAGTAAAATAGAATACGCTCTGTGGTTGTAGTTTTACCAGCATCGATGTGAGCAGCGATACCAATATTTCTTACTAAATTTAAATCTTTTGCCATAATATTTTATGCAGTTTGCTTACTTAAGCTTATTTTTTGCAATGTTAATAAACAAATACACCGACTTCGATAATGGAAAAATCTACTATCTAAAGTCGGTGTATTTATATGTGATTCTTTTTTCAAAATTAGAATCTGAAGTGGGAGAACGCTTTGTTAGCTTCCGCCATTTTATGCGTATCTTCTTTCTTCTTTACAGCAGCACCTTCTCCTTTAGAAGCTGAAATAATTTCACCTGCTAATTTCTCAAACATAGTTTTTTCACCACGTTTGCGAGAGTAAGAGATTAACCATTTCATTCCTAAAGCGATTTTGCGCTCTGGACGAACTTCCATAGGAACCTGAAAGTTTGCACCACCAACACGACGAGATTTAACCTCAACAGCTGGCATTACATTGTTTAAAGCTTTTTTCCAAGTCTCTAAACCATTTTCCTGTGTTTTTTGTTCTACTAAGTCTACTGCATCATAAAAAATTGAATATGCAATAGATTTTTTTCCGTCAAACATCATATTGTTTACGAAACGTGTTACCTGAACGTCATTAAACTTTGGGTCAGGTAAAATGATCCTCTTTTTTGGTTTTGATTTTCTCATTTTCTTTTCCTCCGTCTAATTATTTCTTACCTTTTCCTTTAGCTGGTGCAGCTGCTTGTCCTGGTTTAGGACGTTTTGTTCCGTATTTAGAACGACGTTGGTTACGACCTGCAACACCTGAAGTATCTAACGCACCACGAATGATGTGGTAACGTACTCCTGGTAAGTCTTTAACACGACCGCCACGAATTAACACGATTGAGTGCTCTTGTAGGTTGTGTCCTTCACCTGGAATATAAGCGTTAACTTCTTTTCCATTTGTTAAACGAACACGCGCTACTTTACGCATTGCTGAGTTTGGTTTTTTAGGGGTAGTAGTGTATACACGGGTACACACACCTCTTCGCTGTGGACATGAGTCCAACGCTGGTGATTTACTCTTATCAACCAGAGCTACTCTACCTTTTCTAACTAATTGTTGGATAGTAGGCATTTACCTTTTTTTTGTATTGTTTAATTGTTAAAAATTAATTTTTTAAAGTCTGCAAAGATATATAGAATATTTCATTCTCTAAAGGGTTGTGTGTTAAGTTTTTTGTTTTATTTTTAAATACCTACTGAAGTCGTCTTTAAAGTGTGCTAAGAAGAGGGTCAGTAAAGTATTTGTCTTCAAAGAATGTCATCCATTTTTACATGGTTTTAATCTTAGCTTATAAGTGTAAAATCAATTTGTCTTTTTTCTAAGTCAACCTTCTTTACCTTAATTTGGACTTCATCCCCTAATTGGTATGTTTTTTTCTTTGTCTGACCGATTATGGTGTAATTTTTTTCATCTAGTTCATAAAAATCGTCGGACATATCTCTTAAGCGGACCATTCCTTCGCATTTATTTTCTTCTATTTCAACATATATTCCCCATTCAGTTACACCTGATATAATGCCCGTAAATTCAATCCCAATTTGGTCTTGAAGGTATTCTGCTTGTTTATATTTTACAGAGGCCCTTTCAGCATCGGCGGCTTTTTTCTCCATTTGAGAAGAGTGCTCTGCCATTTTTTCGTAGTGTTCTGCGTTGACTTTTCTACCACCCTCTAGGTAGTATTGAAGAAGCCTGTGAACCATAACATCCGGATATCGTCGGATAGGAGAGGTGAAGTGTGTATAGTAATCGAAGGCAAGGCCGTAGTGTGAAGTATTCTTTGTTGTGTAGATGGCTTTGGCCATGGAACGGATTGCTAAAGAAGTTAATAAGTTTTGCTCTTTGGTTCCTTCAATTCGGTTCATCAGGACATTTAAGGATTTTGCTGTCTCTTTGTCTGTTTTTATACTTAAGCGATGACCAAATTTTTGCGCAAACTGAGAAAAACTATTTAACGCATCTTCTTTTGGTACATCGTGAAACCTGTAGACAAAAGGTAGTTTGTTTTTCCCTTTCTCCATTTTGCCAATAAATTCTGCTACTTTCCGGTTGGCCAGTAACATGTAATCTTCAATCAGCTTATGTGCATCTTTTCTGATTTTGGTATACACCCCTAAAGGTTTCCCGTTATCATCGAGTAAAAATTTGACCTCTTCACTTTCAAAGCTAATTGCCCCTGATTTGAATCGCTTTTCTCTTAAAATATAAGCTAGTTCATTTAGTTTTATTATTTCATGAGAAAGACTATCTTCCTTTCCTTCAATTATTTCTTGTGCCTCTTCATAGGAAAATCGTCTATCTGAATGAATCACTGTCCGGCCGAACCATTGGTCAATAACAGCTGCTTGTTCATTCAACTCAAAAACCGCCGAAAAACAAAGTTTGTCTTCATTAGGTCGCAAAGAACATAAGTTGTTGGACAAGCGTTCAGGGAGCATTGGAATTACCCGGTCAACCAGGTAAACCGATGTACCTCTTTCGAAGGCTTCCTTGTCGAGAATGCTATCAGGGATAACATAATGGGAGACATCAGCAATGTGGACACCTATTTCATAATTGCCATTCTCTAATTTTTTAAAAGAAATGGCATCATCAAAATCTTTAGCATCAGCAGGGTCAATTGTGAACGTGCAAGTTTGACGAAAATCTTTCCGTTTTTTTATTTCCTCGTCAGCGATCGAGGCGGAGATTGCATTAGCTTCCTCATCGACAGCCTTAGGAAATGCTAGCGGAAAACCAAAGTCTGCTAAAATGGCATTCATCTCGGTGTTGTTTTCCCCTTTCTTTCCTAGCACTGTTTTAACGCGTCCTATTGGATTCTTTGCGTTCTTGGGCCATTCTATTATCGAAACCAGTACTTTTTCTCCATTTTTAGCCCCGTTGAGATTATCTAATGGTATGAAGATGTCTTGAAGCATCTTCCGGTCATCAGGTAAGAAAAATGCATATGTTTTAAGTATATCTATTGTTCCGGTATAATCTGTTTTTGCACGCTGGATTATTTCGATTACTTCACCTTCTCTTTTTCTGCCACTTTTTCGTTCATAAACATGAACTTTAACGATATCGCCATGTAGCGCTTGACGTACTTTTCGAGGTGCTACAAAGATGTCGTTTTCCAGCTCATCTTCGGGAACAATGTAAGCGGATCCATCGGCAGTCATATCGACTTTTCCTGTGATAAAAACTTGACGATGTTTGAGTATAAATTTGCCTCGTTCGGGTTGTTCAAATAGTCCCTTTTTTGAAGCGTTTGAAAGTATGTCTGAGATAGCGTTTTTTGAATCGGGATCTGAAAGATTCAGTTTCGCCGCCACTTGTTTATAGTTGAGTGGTTGGTTGTTCGATTTTTCAAAAATGTCGACAATAAGTTGTGTGATTACATCTTTGTATGGTGTGTCTTTTTTAGATTTCATAGTGTCAATTATTTGTAACTCCTGATCTAATTTGTTAAATCTTACAGGGTAGGGTAGATGATTTTAAGGAGGGCGTTAATGTGTCGATCCCTGTCTTGCTGTCCTCGAATCTAAGGTACAGAAAAAAGGGGATTAAATGTTATTCGCTGCGTTAAATTATGTCTAATTTTTTTGTCTCATTATTAATTGTATTTATAGTTTTGTTTAGCATTTATAATTTATTGATTAACATGTGTTTAAATGTGATTATGCTAAAATTATATTATGTATAATTTATTTAACCTATTGATTTATAGTGTAAAATGGGTTTTTGCCATATTATCAGGTTGTTAAGCTAAATATATTTATATGTTTAACAACATTATGTCGAATAGTTCAACTTGCTATATAATAGACGAATAAATTATTTTTTGCTAAAATTTAGTAGTGACAATATTATTGTTTTAGCGGTTGGAATTGCGTTAATAATTGGCACAGACAATTTAATTCAAATCATTAAATGTCTGTGCAATATAAAGAAAAAAAAAGGATATTTAGTGTTGTTTTTCTTGACATTGACTGCAAAGTCCAACTGCATTTATAGCAATTGAATGCAAGGAAAAATTGGAAGGTAGCTTGATTTTTGGAAGGGCAATTTCGTCTAAGCAAAAAACAGAATTGCATACGGAACATATAAAATGTACATGCTGATCGTGGTGGTGGTCGGTCGTACATTTGGTCGAACAAAAGGCATAGGTAGCTGTACCATTTAGATCAAAAACCTTATGTAAGATTCCTTTTTCCTCAAAGCTAGAAAGAATTCTATACAGGGTTACTCTATCGATTTCTGCCCCTAATATCTTTTCTAGTTCAGGCTGTGATATGGCCGAAACTTTCGTTGAAATAACATCTAAAACTCGGAGCCTAGGTTGCGTAATTTTGAGCTGATTTTCCTTTAAAATTGTGTTAAAATCTTGGTGATTTTCCGCGCTCTCTTCTACTTTCATTTTGTTAATTTATGAAAAAATTAGGGTAATAAAAAAACCTTCTCAATCGAAGACTGAAAAGGTTTTTACTATCTTCATTATCTCCTTTTATTGACCAGCAGCTTTAGCGTGATCAGCTAAAAATTGTGCAAGTCCACTGTCCGTTAAAGGGTGCTTTAATAAGGCTAACATCGCTGATAATGGACCAGTCATGACATCTGCACCTATCTTTGCACATCCTAATATATGCGCACTGTGACGCACAGAAGCGGCTAATATTTGCGTTTGAAAGCCATAATTATCATATATTTCTCGAATTTCTTCTATCAAACCTAAACCATCTACTGATATATCGTCCAATCGTCCAATAAATGGAGAGACATAAGTTGCGCCAGCTTTCGCTGCTAATAAAGCTTGTCCCGCAGAAAAAACCAAGGTGCAATTGGTTTTAATGCCTTTTTTACTAAAATATTTGATTGCTTTAATTCCATCTTTTATCATGGGCACTTTTACGACAATCTTCGCATCTAGTGCGGCTAATGCTTCTCCTTCTTTGATCATTCCTTCGTATTCAGTAGAAATAACTTCAGCACTTACGTCTCCTTCCACGATTTCACAAATAGCTTTGTAATGATTAATGACGTTTTCTTCCCCAGAAATACCTTCTTTTGCCATTAAGCTTGGGTTAGTTGTTACTCCGTCTAAAACACCTAAGTCCTGTGCTTCTCTAATTTGATCTAAATTAGCAGTATCGATAAAAAATTTCATGGTATAAATTGTTGATATAAAATGATTTTACTTAAAACTAACTCCAATTTTTGAGTTAACCTTACAAAGGTAATTATATTCTGCAACAAAATACTCGATTTCTGTGTTTCTCAGGTAAGGTCTCGGTTTTTTGTTTCCCCTGGTATTATGTAACTTAGTTCGAATGGGGGAATTTATTGCTACTGAGGTGTTTTTTGACTGTTTACTTTCGTTTATATGCAAATTTTTAGATCGCTAACCTATCCTAATTTTAGACTCCATGTCGTCGGTCAATCCTTATCCCTACTGGGGACTTGGATGCAACGAATAGCCATTAGTTGGTTGGTCTATAAATTGACAGATTCCGTATTTTGGTTAGGCTTTGTATCCTTTATTTCCTTATTACCTTCCTTAGTGTTATCACCGTTTATTGGTGCATTTGTCGATCGACACAAAAAATATAAGTTGGTTTTTATAACACAAATAGGCTTAATGATTCAAGCGGGTTTATTAGTTTTATTAATTTATTTGAGATTAGAATCTGTATTATTTCTCTCCATACTAGGTTTTTTGCAAGGTGTGGTTAATGCTTTTGACGTGCTTGGGAGACAATCACTCTTGGTGTCCTTGGTAGATGATCGTAAAGATTTACCCAATGCAATCGCATTAAATTCATCCATATTTAATGCAGCCAGAATGGTTGGACCTGCTGTAGGAGGTATTTTACTGTCAAATTATGGCGAGTTCGCATGTTTTGTGGTCAACTTTTTAAGCTTTATTCCAGTAATAATCTGTTTAATGCTGATGAATGTCAAGGAAACGACGATAGAAAAATCAAATGAAAGTGCCTTGGCTGGATTAATTGATGGTTTTAATTATTTGAAAAGGTCCCCACATATAGCCTCTTTAATCATCGTTCTGTCGTTTTCAAGTTTATTAGTTATACCCTATACCTCCTTATTGCCGGCAGTTGCTAGGGAATTGTTTCATGGTGATGAACAAACGTTTTCTTGGTTTGAGAGTGCAGCAGGTTTGGGAGCCATGGTAGGGGCGATTAACATGGCTAGACTTAAAACCGGAAATAACCTTAGGTATAGAGTTATGTTTGCGGCAGTTTCGATGGGCATTGCCTTGATTCTACTTGCTTTTGCACATTACTTGCCATCGGCATTGTTTTTTACTGGAGCAGTCTCGTTTTCTATGATGATGCAAAATTCTTCTATCAACACCTACATTCAAACGCATGCTATTCCCATCTATCGGGCTAGAGTTATGTCATATTATGTAATGGCATTCCAAGGCATATTTCCGATTGGGAGCTTAATGATAGGTGCTCTCGCTGATGGCATTGGCATCAAGAGTACGCTTTATGTAATGGGTGGTTGTGGTATTCTAATTGCCTTAGGGTTTTATTTTTACCTAAGAAACCACATTCAGCGTAGGTTATTTAAATTTCAATTACCCTAATTTTTTATACTTATTTAATAGCAGTGTACTGGTTTTATAGTTGATAACTCCACCATAGGGTTTAAGTATATCACCCCCTAAAACACCAATAATTGGCTCTAAGTCTATTTGAGAGTAGGCATGGTTAATAGCGCTTAAATCCAAAACGGCTACTGATAGATCTTTTACTGACCAATCCTGTAATTTAAATTCTGGAAGGGTTAACATAAAACTTTCCATTGAATTTGTTCCTAGTCCTGTTGAGAGTATATCTGTACTTTGAAAATTTTCTTCATCAATACCTGAATGGAGTAAGGTATCCTTATCTAGGACTGTTTTAGATGCGCCGGTATCAATAACTAAATTGAACTTTTTGTCGAATATTTCTACTTCAGTAATTATATGAAAGCCATCAGCTTGTAAGCTAATGACTTCAAATGGAATTTTATGCATTTATTTTTTTAAGAATATGAATGGGAATTATCGTTTTAACACACCTTCTGAATACAGCACCTCATTCATTTTTCGAACGGCCTCAGCACTGTTTTTGAAGAGTTGTTTTTCATCCGCTGACAGATTCATAGGAACAATCCTATCCCAGCCATTTTTATTAATTATCACAGGAACGCCAACGGTAATGTCTTCTTGGTCAAATTCGCCTTCCAAATACACGGAGGCAGAGAATAACTTATTTTGATCTTTAACAATACTTTCTACCATGGCCGCCGCCGCCGCACCAGGAGCATACCAAGCTGAAGTTCCGATCAAGGCGGTTAAAGTAGCTCCACCAACCATCGTTTTTTTAATTATTTCTTCTTCCTCTTGAGGATTTAGAAAATCCGAAACAGCTAAGCTATTCCAGGTGGCATGTTTAATTAATGGAATCATCGTGGTGTCGCCATGCCCACCAATCACTAGTGCATTCAAATCATTGGCAGAAGCATTAAGCTTGTCTGCAAGTTGATATTTGAAACGAGCGGAATCTAGTGCTCCACCCATACCTATTATTCTATTCTTGGGTAGTCCGCTTGATTTTAAGGCTAGATAAGTCATCGTATCCATAGGATTGGACACAATAAGGATAATGATCTCAGGGGAATTTTTGATAAGATTTTCGACTACATTTTTAACAATATTGGCATTTGTACCAATTAGTTCCTCACGAGTCATTCCCGGTTTTCTAGGGATCCCTGATGTAATAACAGCTACAGTTGAGCCGGCCGTTGCTAAATAATCATTGGTAACACCTTTAATTTTCGCATCGAAACCTAACAGGGCAGAGGTCTGCATCATGTCTTGGGCTTTGCCTTCAGCAAAACCTTCTTTTATGTCTAAAAGTATTATTTCTTCAGCAATATTTCGTCTTACCAAATTATCTGCAGTCGTAGCACCAACAGCGCCTGCACCTACAACGGTTATTTTCATAAGGTTTATGTTTTAATGATCACTTCTTAAATTTATGAATAATAATTGTCAATCGAAGGGTTTTAAGCGCATTATTTTTAACCTAAGTGTCCCGTCAAAATTAATTATTCTATATTTTTAAAGAAGAACCTTTAAGATGGCCTGGTGGCAATTTATAAAACAGAGCGTAAAACCCTGAGGTCTTTAGCCTGTGGGATGTAAGCGACTACCCCTGATTGCATATATACGGGCGAATGGTATCAGGAGATGCTTCACCAATAGAACAAACAAAGTATCCACTTGAGTGGAAAGTATGTTCTTTCCAAAAATGTTTAGATAAGAAAGACTTATGAGCTGAATGCCAAATATGGTAAGTAGATTCGTGCTTTAACTTGCGAACAATAGAAGTGATTGACAAACGTGGAACATAACGAATTAGAAAGTGCATGTGGGCTAAATCTGATTCAAACACTTCACTTTCAAAATCTGAATTAGCCGTAATCTGTAAAAGGATAGAACGCATATCATCTTTTAGCTGACCAACTAGTAACTTTTTGCGATACTTGCAAACGAAGATTAAATGGCATTTTAAATAATGTTTTGAACGATTTGTGCTGATGTAATTACTTTTTTTAGCCATAGCAATTTTTTTTGTGCATGTTTCTCAGACTCGATGGAAATATTTACAAAAAAAAATGTAGCGGGTTTACAAAAGATTATTATGCGCCATTTTTTGATTGCTGCTAGCATGGATAGGTGGAAAAGAATTAATATTAAATGAATTAATTATTGCTAACATATTTAGCTGATTATTTGTTACCTTTGATATAGATACTGATTGTTTTGCGACATTACGATTGTTGATTTTCAGTGTCTTAACCAAGATATTACCTGTTATTTCTTAATTAATTTCACCCGGGCGGGTTATTTAATAGTAGCATGAAGACAATTTTTCGGACATATCGATTTGAACTTCAACCAACACAAACGCAAAAAGTGTTGTTGGATAAGCATTTTGGTTGTGTCCGATATGTTTACAACCATT
>Ga0233365_1000155_pt1 | contig 36017 bp, 44 predicted proteins | sample ElkDunMinimDraft_27_FD_191535 | JGI IMG/M metagenome (GOLD analysis project Ga0233365, IMG submission 191535) | Fecal eukaryotic communites from dung pellets of Tule Elk in California, USA - Elk Dung C36 | ecosystem: Host-associated > Mammals > Digestive system > Large intestine > Fecal | place...
TCAAGGTATTTCCCTTTGAATTTCACCGAGAAATGCAAATGCTCACCCGTCACCCTGCCCGTTGCTCCCGTAATACCGATAGGTTGCCCCGCCGTTACCGTATCACCGGGCGAAACGAGTATTCGGGAAAGATGTCCGTAAATGGTTTCCACGTCTCCGTGAAATACCCGTACATATTTACCAAGTGATTTATGCTTTCCGGTTGCTTTGACCCGACCGTCAAGCACATTGAATACAGGATCGGAACGGGCCGCGAAATCGGCGCCGTTATGGTGCGATGCCTTACCATTGATCGGGTGAATACGATACCCGAACGGTGATGTAACCTTTAGCTTGTCCAATGGCGAACTGTAATCGATGCCCTGTCCATAAAGCATAAAGGGTATAAGTAGTAACCACCCGAAAACAAGGCTTGGGATAATTAATATGTTCCGCTGATCGGCAGAACGTTCTGTCTTCTTCATGATATTTTGGTTTCGGTTGGAGTGGGAATCTGGGGTGTGTCCTGTGTCGGCATTAATTGCTCGACCATCTCCTGTACTTCTCTGTTGATACGGAAAAAATTGGACAGTAGGATTTCTTCTTTTCGATCTCCGAAGTCGTAATAGGTCGGTAGTTCCCGATAATTCGCTTCTTCTTTTTTGATGGCTTCCATGTCCAGATTGACACGGCAATTAACCGCCGAAGTCTGGTATTTGCCCGTATAGGTGTCTACCGTATCACGGGCAAGGATGCCAACAATTTCACCAGCTTTTAGCGATGCTATCTTTCCGGCAGGAATCAACGGTTCGAGTTTTTCATTCAAGGATAGCGAGGTTCTCGTACGGTCGATGCTTAGACTTTCCCCCGTCTGTTTGACTTTACCAAACAGGCGCTCCAACCACTCCAAAGTTTCTTTGCTCCTGACCGAACCGGACAGTACATTGCCCATGATGGACGTGATGACCTCCGCTGTTTCCTTGCCGTATTGTTGGCGTAGCATAGGCAACTCCTGAAGCCCCAAAACGACCCCAGAAAAATTGGATCTGGCCTGTGCCACAAGTAGGTCTACACGGTGGATATACAGGCTTGGGGCCTCATCCACCACTAAACCGATGGGTAAATTGCCTTTCGTATTGATAAGTTTAGTAACCCGATTAAGTACCACCGACAGGCAAGCGGAGTTAATGCTCTGGGTACGGGGGTCATTGGCGAGCACCAAAACACCGGGGTGCTTGGGGTTACTGACCTGGAGCTCAAAATCATCCGCACCGAAAACCCAAAACGTTTCTTTGGTGGCCATTCGGCTGATAAAGATTTTGAGTGTTCCGACTTGTCCTTCAAGTTGGTCAAATGCCTTTGCTTTGTAGGCGGACATGAATGGCGACAAAAGGGAACTAAGCTCTCCGTTGCTGAACAGCACCGTAAAAATCTGTTCATACGACAGATTAAGAAAGGCAAGCACATGGGGCAGGCTGGAATAACGGCCATCTTTGTACCTACTGAAAAAGAAGATGCAGGCGGCAAGGAAATTGATGGCGGACTGCGTGAAAAATTGGTCACTACCACCGCTTTTGTCTCCCTTTTTCAAGGCTTCAACTAGTGCTTCGGCTGTTTCCGAAGCATCGGCAAGGGTATTGAGATAAACCCTTTTCAAAGGGTTTACCCGTCTGCTCTTTGCGGGGTCGTTGAGATTGATAACATGGAAACGGTAATCCCTGCAACGACCGTTCTGCTTGGCAAGCAGATAATGGTAATAGGCGACCTTACCAAGATCGGGATATTTCAGATCATAAAGGCACAATGTGAACGAATTGGCCAACATTTGACGGATGATTGGCGCAATGACCCCAAACGATTTCCCACTGCCCGGAACTCCGCACAGAATCAGACCCCTAAAAATGTTCTCGATGGATAGAAAACCTTTACGGACTTTCCCTTTATAATAGAACAATGTAGGAATGTTGATCGAGTATGGAGTTATAACGGGTTTGGTTGGTTGCATAAAGGATTCTTCTTCGACGTTCCAGCGATCCTTTCCCAAATTGGAGCTGATAATCTTAGACACATTGTCCATTGCAACGTGTACCAAAATTGCTCCGGCAAAAGCACTCGTGATGTAGGCAAGGTCATACCAATTAACTTGTCCCCATATAGGCGCGGCTTCACGCCCCTGCAACCACAGGCCAGAAAAAAGGATAAGCATCCCCAATGCCAACGGGTAAACGATCTGGGTCTTCGGATTGAGGTCTTTTTTCTTTCGGCTCAATGTTCCGATGGAGACCAGACAGATCAGTACGAGCGTAAAGAGTTTACTGTTTATCAGTTCGGCATAGAACGGCACCCTCGAAAGCCTCTCCGCAAAGAGTAGCAAACTGTTATTTGCTACTCCTGTTAAGAGGAATCTATCTACATAGAAAAACAGAAAGACTTCGAGGACTACGGATAGATATATGCCAAATTGCAGGGAACGGTAAAGCCCCTGTTGCTCTTTGGTTTCTTCCATAAGTGTCAGTTTTTAAAGGTTGGAAGGATGGCTTTGTCGTTCTTCAATAATAATTGATTTTCAAAGGTTGGAAGTCTGCCATACGGCGGTCTTCCATAAGTATCTGTTATTAAAGGTTAGATAAAGCCGACCTAAAAGGTGTCGGCTTTCAATATATCTCCGTACTTTATCTTTAGGTTTATTGTACGGCCTGAAATCTGTTTTTCGGTAAGCGTTACCCGGAGTACCTTACTTCCGGGAAAAGTTGCCTTTTTCAGCACGAACACGTTACGGTGTCTTTTCTTAAATTCGGTAAGGGGCTGGTATTGCCATAGGGGTTTGATTTCAACGGTCTGCACGTTGGTTGCTTTGGTGATCTTCTTATCTTCAATGAAAAACCGGAGCTCGTCTACACTGTAAGAAAGGTTTGATGTATTGGTAAACGATACGTCAAGAAAGATATAATCGCCCAATGCGCTGATGCCGTTCAGCGCAATTCTTACACCGTAATCCCTCGTACTTCGTACAGGCCGATGGACGTTTTTTGTAAGCAGACCAAGTGCAAGGTTTTTCATCTGGCTGCGGCTCAATGCGATTTCCGAGATTTCCAAAGGACGGGTGTGCTCCGGTTTGATTTCCAACATGGCCGGAATACTCGTATCGTTCATCCACAATGGGGCCGTCAGACGGTATTGTGCCACGAAATTATCGCCGACAATGGTAACTGTTCCAAGCTCGTAGTCGAGGTGTTCGGTTTGCGTGGTATCCTTGTCCAATTTGATACGTAGTACATTTTCAAGGGGTAGGTCGCCTGATACATGATGCGAAGCGATGTCAACGTATTGGATGGGTTCCGGTGAAAGGATATGCACTGTATGACCACGGTGCAGGGTAAGTTCGGGAAGTGTTCCCAACCGGGTTTCCGTAGCTTGTTGACTATGGGCGGAATATCCAAAACAACACAAAAGGAAAAGGATTAGAAAATGATGTTTCTTTTTCATGGTGAAATCTTAAATGGTTTTACTATTTGTAATTCTGTTGGCTTTGGCGGAGTGCCTGCGGATCGATGAGGTACACCATCGTATTGTATTTCAGTTTGGCCCTGTTCTTCCGAATATGCTTTGATACGGCGGTTGTTGTGGATTGGAACATCCGCTGAATGGCGCTCATGACCAACTGGCTGTTGTTCTCGGCCTGTTGTTGCAGGGTAATTCCCTGTGTGGTGTTACTGCCGATCTCCCGGCTAAACTCCCTGAATGCCGAAGCGGGCACGTACAGTCCGGGTGAGCCATCATTATCATAGACTTCCAATCGGACGGGTAATATGTGGTTCCCTTGCATGATAGAAGTGATGGTAAGCAGTACACGCTGTCCTGAAAAACCTGAAATCCTCGCAAAGACGTGGGTGCCTTTCGTGATCACGTGCGGGCCGACCAATAGGTCATCTATTAACCGTATTCGCAAGCGGGAATCGGCATAACCTGTTATGTTTTCGTCGATAATGGCCTGTATGAACGTGTTATCGTTTTCGGGGCGAATGGTGTTGAACGTTCCCTGATCTGTACCGTATTTGGAAACAGACAAGCGGGGCTGATTTTCGAGTTCTCTTTTTGCTTCTTCCAGTCTTTCACGTTCAATGCGGGCTGCCTGTTCGTCGGGATCGTTTGCCCTCGCTATGCTGTCCGCAAAAGCCATCTGTTTGCGGAAAAGTTCCATCGGATCGGTCTTATCTGATGTCTCCCTGATCGGTTCGGTTTTTCGCTGTAATGACGAAAGGGCCTGTTGCAGGGCTCTGTTCCGCTCATCGTTTCCCGAACCTCCATCGCCGGACAACGGTCGCCCGTTTTTGAGCGCCCGCTCTATGGAATCAAGTTTTCGCTTTTCTTCGTCGTTGTACAGTTCATCAAAACGAAATTGTTCGGCTCTTTCTTCCTGTAACTGGCCTATGGCCGTATAGCCGTCACCACGGCGGTACTGCTCACGATAGGCGGCAAGTTTGTCGGATAGCGCACGGTTCTTGACGTCCTCCGATACATCGGCAATCTGCCCCTGCAAGGGATCGCCCTCTTGCTGCGGTATTTCATCCTTTGCAAAACCTGTCCGATAGACATAAAAGAACAGGCATAGAAAAGGTAACACTATGAGGGGCAGCACATAGCGTGGTTGTCTGAAATTAATCTTCATATTTGGATTGTATTAAGGTGAATTGTGGTGTTTGTTTGCTTCGGCCAATCGTTTTTCGAGGATATGCATCCTGTCGATGGCTCGTTCCATTAGCAGGCTGTCGGAGCTGTCCAAGTTTTCTTTTTCCATCAGACTATCCAGGACGGTACGGATTTCCAGCAGTTCCTTTAGGGCAGAAACAGTGGTGACAATACCGCCCATTTTGTCCATTAAAGGTTGTCGTACGGAAAGATGGACAGTGTCTTTTTGTGGTATCTCCTTTGGGAGAAAAAGAAAGCATCCAACGGAAATGAGGATGCTTAAAACCATTGCAAAAAATACCGTGCGTGGCTGGGCTTCAAGGAACCGTTTGGTTCGTGCGATGCTCCCATCGATGTACCTGCCAAACTCCTTGTGAAAAGCTGTCCACAACGTCGTGTCTGGCGGACGATTAGAAGTTATTTTTTTGAACATAGCTGATGTCTTTGTTTTCGAGTGTTTTCCATCTGGTTATCAGTACACCGTGACCATTGTTCTCTGTGCGCATATCAAGGTCTCTTAGATAGCCCTCCGTAACAAGCGAGCGAATTACCGTCGAGCTACGCCGATCTATGGTCTGTTTACCGTAATAGCGGAAATACTTTTTCACCGGATCGACTTGGATGGAATCCGTCTGAATGGTGAGTACGGAGCTGGACGACAGGACGGAATTAAAAAAGCCTTTTTCCCGCAGGTTGTTATATTGCAATGCTCCTGACTCGTCAATGAGATACATTGCACGGCGCATCTGGTATTCGATGAACTTGTCATCCGGTGCGAGCGTAAAGAACAGCGAATGGAAAAGGTTGATGTGCGTGCGATATTCCACCGGCCTGTTTACCTCTACATCGGTTTGTCGTGCAGATATAGGGTTATTGTTGGCATCAAGTATATACACGGATTTACGTGCATTGCCGACCTGTTGGTAAGCAAAAAATGATACCGTCACCACCATGAGCAAGGCGGCAATCAGACTTGCCCCTGCAATAAAGGTGGCCAGTCTGATTTTGGTCTCGATATTTTTTATTATCATGTAAAAAGGGATTTAAGAGTTTTAAAACTTGGCGATCAGTTTCCTTGCGGCACGGCCCATATTGGATGCTCCACGTCCCATCGTACTTGCTGCCGAGGTAATACCACTTGTCGATACGATCCATGTGCTGATACTAGGCACCGTGAGCATGGTCAATCCTCCGATCAGGAAGGTCACGATGACAATGCCGAAACTTAAAAGTCCGTTGCCCGCAAACCAGGCCAATTTCTCCATCGTGTTGCCCGTACTATCAAGGAGTTGCTGATACCTTGTGATCTCGGCTTCCATCGCATATTGTTGGAACAGGCTCGCGATGTGCATGACCAGATAGGCAATTCCCGAGTACAGGTTTACACTGATAAACCGGGCTATCCATGTACCAAACGAATCCCGAAAAGCAGGTAGGATACTTACGGCGACCGAAAACGGGCCCAAGATGATAAGGATGGTCGAATAGATGATCTGGATGATGAATATGATATAAGCGCAGATACGTAATATCCAAACGGCCAATGTTTCTAAGGCATAGGTAGCCAATAACTGTAATCCCACCTGCATACGATTTTTAAGTTGAACTATTGGATTCCATACGGAAGCAAAACCCTCCTTCACGGTTGAGGTGACCGCATCCCATGCCTGTCCGTACCACGTATCCGCTTCTTTTTCGGCAATCTCGGTTTCGGCCTGTATGGTTGTTAGTTGATCCGCAACATCGACCATCAGTTTTGCCCGTTGTAGGCGCAGGTTGTTTACTTCGATCTGTCCACTGTCAAACAGACTTTCTGTCTTGGCTGCGACGATGTCCGTAGGATACGCAAGTACGCGGGTAAATGTTCCCCACCAAATGATGACCATGACCAGCCCGAACGGGCGCAATAAAGGCATGATTTCCATTTTTTTGTCTCCTGCCATCATTTCGTAGGATTTGATGGCAAAGAATATGAGCATGAAAATGGCTGCAAGTGCCTGTGCATCGGTTATGAACGTATCGAAGTGCGTCCATATTGTGTTTTTCATGCCTTTGAGAAAGTGCATAACACCTTCCTCATAGACACCGTTTCCTTGAAGGAAGTTGAACGTGTCTTTAAAAGAGTCCGGCACATTTACAGGATTTCCCTGCAATAAAAAACGGGGTATTAGCCCCGTCATGTTAATAAAGTCCATATAGTGATTTTCTTTTCGTTATTTGGTTCTTTTTAGGATGTCCTCTGCAATCTGCACATCGGAACGATCCGTTGCAAACTCCGGCAGGTCGGGATTATCGCTGTCCAGGCGGTCGCGGCTTTTGGACAGGGCAAGGAATCTGGCGGCACGGTTCTTCTTGGCCTCCCAGGCGGCCATCAGTTTCCGGTGTTCCCCGAGCAAACGGTGGTAGGCCAGTATGCGGCTGCCCCGGTCAAGGGTGGTCGTCCGTGCGGCTTCCAGCCGTTCTTTCAGTTCCGCACGTTCTTCGCTGTACCATTCCAATAGCCCTTTGTTCCTCAAATAATCCCCAACGTCCGGTGAAAGTCCGGCGAGCGGATCGGTGTCCGAGCCGCCAGTCAGATTTCCAAACTCTCTGCGGTAATACAGGAGCCATAAGGGGTCGGCATCCGTGACTAGACCGGAATAATTGAGGGTTTCGGTCACCGCTACATTTCGGATAGTGTCCGTGTGTTTTTTATAGGCTTCGTCTGTCTGTTGCATGGCCAGTACCATACCCATGCGTAGGGTTTGAGGGCCTGTACCGCTCAACGGTCGGCGGTCAGTTTTGGGGTAATTGGGATGCCACGCCCAGGTGAGCCAATATTGATAGTTGAGCCCCAAAAAGCCTTTGGTCGGCGTAAACTTCTTGCGATCCCATTGTTTGTGAACCATGCGTTCCTGTTGATGCACGATATGTTTGTCGGTCTGTCGCTTTACGTTTTGCGCCATCGTTCCGGTGATAGAAAACAGGCACAGCAGTAGCCAGGTGATAGATGTTTTCTTCATATTCAGTCCTTGATTAGATAATAGTTCCGTATGATTTCGTCGGCTTTACGTTTGTCCATGTTGATGAAATTGCGGTAAGGGTTTGCCGTTTTCAGTACGCCATTTATTTTTGCCCAATACATCGATCTTTCCATACTGAACACCAATGCCCGTATAACTTTTAGTTCCAAAATAATTTTTCGCATGAGGTGGTCTCTTTTTTCGTAGTCCATCAATACGTTTTTTCCCTCTTGTAGAATGAAATCGGAGACTTCGGCAGCAAGGTTTATTCCCCTGTCTTTTAGCTGTCGGGCTACGTCCTCGGCAAAGAGCAACAACCATGGTTCTCCTTTGGCGGTTTCCAGCATTTTTGTACTGTGCGTGGCAATGTCCTGAACGAGCCTTGAAATATGGAGCGCGGAGCGGCCGGATTTCAAGGCCCGATCCACTTCGGTAAGTGATCGGTGTATCATGTTTTGGACCAGCACCACAGAAGACAGATTGACGTTGATGTCGTCGATCCGTCCTCGGATATTGCCCAGCATATTGTTATGGGTCTGTTCAGAAGCCAATCTGATCGCACCGTTCTCGTTTACGATGGCCAAGTGCTTGGCGTCGTAGATGATCGTCACATAGCTCTGTCCGAAAACCGACGTTGAAAGACAGACAAAAAACAGGATGATGAGTTGTTTCTTCATGGTTTAAATTCCTCCAATTGCCTTAGTATATTATCGACTATTCGCTTGTCCTCGTTGATGAAACCCGAAAATGGGTTCAGGGAATCGAGCAGTTTTTTGCGCGTCGAATAGTACAGGGTAACCGCAAGTCCGCGCGATGCGCCTGCTATCTTTCGGAGCTCCTGAACAACGTGGCCGTACAGTATTCGCCTGTCACTCGCTTTCATCTGGTTCAGGTCGCCTATACTGATAAAAAGCCCGGTCAGGTAACGTGCCAGCTGTACGGCTTTTTCTGCCATATCCTTTTCTGCATCAATAGCGAGCAATAGAAATTCGGGGTGTGCGGAAACGATGCCCACGATCCTTTTCTGCTGGTCGATGATCTCGGTAACGATCGGTGCGGATTCAAGCCCCATGCTAAGCCCCTGCAACACCATACCGAGGGTTTGGAAACGGCTGTGCAGTTGCCGGTAGCGGTTTTTGAGCCTTGAGGTTTCCTCCCGGTTCACTTCCTCGTTAGCCGTGGTAATGGCCTGCCGGTTCCGTGCGGTGGTCTGGCGGTCATATTCGTCTTTACTGTGTTCAACAAGCTGGTGCAGCAGCTCGACATTAAGCTGTGCGTTTGCTTTGGTCAAGCTGGTGACCAGAAGCAATAGGGTCAGGATAACGTGTCTCATCGTTTGAGCAATCTTGAATTACGGATGACATCATCGGCAATCTGTTTGTCGATGTTGATAAAGCCTGCGTACGGATTGAGGGAATTGAGGATACCGCGTTGTTTCGCCCAATACATGCTTCTGTGCATTCCAAAGGCCACGCCTCTAAGGATGGTCAGTTCCGTTCGTATCCGGTTGAGCAGTTTTGCCCTTTCACCCGAATTCATCAGGTTTTCCTTTCCGCCTTTCAGTACAAAGGCGCTGACCTCGGCAGACAGGTTGGTCGCCCGAGTCCTGAATTCCCGTGCGCCCGCTTCGGCAAATAGCAGGAGTACCGGATTTCCCCTCGCTATGTTCATTGCTTTTTCCACGTCGTTAACGATGTCAAGGGAAATATTGGCAATATCCTTTACGGTGAGCAGGGAGCGGACAACACCCGATACCTCGCTCAACCCTTTGTAAATCTTGTCCTGCAAATCGTTCACGATCAAGAGTTGGCCTGTAACGGCCATCTGTCCGCGTTGGATAAGCGTGAGGTTGTTGTTTACCTCACCCAGCTGGCTGTTCATTATCCCTGCATGGACACCCGTTGCGGCTGCCACAGCGGGGTCGATATAAATCTGTCCTCTTGCATAGAAAACGGTAAAGGACAGGATCGTTATAGCAATAAATCGTCTCATGTAAAATCGGGTTTAAAGTATTCTCTTGATATTTCAACAGGGGCATTGTTTTGGTTTACCTTTTGCACAAAATCGCCCAATGCAAGACCGCTCTTTTCCATGTCGGACACGAACGCCGTTAAGGCGGCTGGGTAGCTGCCATGATGTTTACCATAAATCTCCACGGCATTTTTTTCGGGTTTTTCGGTCGTGAACGCCAAGTGATGGTAAATGCTAACCTCCACGCCGTAAACTTCCCCAACGTTTCCCCGACGGATATAGAATTCGTTGAAACGGGCACGTCCGTCCTTGTTGTCCAGACGGTTGATCGTGAAAATCTTCTTCTGTTCGGCTTCGTTGATGGAAAGCAATTCGGCAACCTTTCTAAAATCGGCTTCGTTCTGTTGCAGCAGGATAATGGTGTCCGAATTGTTTATGATGCTGTCTTTAATTATGGGGTTTCCAATGATGTCGTTGATTTCCTGTGTCACCTCGATGATCTCGCCCCAGAATTTCCGTACGGTCTTGTTCAGATAGAGCAGGAAATTCGCCATCATGGGTGACGAGATGGCCCGCCATGCTTCCTCCAAGATCAAGGTTTTCCGGCGGTTTTTCCGATGGCGCATCTTCTGCACGAACAGATCCATGATTATCAGCGTTACGATTGGCAGAAGCGTCTTGTTATTCTGTATATTGTCAATTTCATAGACTATGAATTGCTCGCTGAACAGGGATTGGTCGGCTTCTTCGTTCAATATGGCTTCGTATTCACCCCCTCTGTAAAACTTCTTTAGCACGAACCGAAATTCTTCCACGTCAAAGGCGATGCTTTCCTCGTTCCTTATATCGGGTATTTTCCGAACGGCAAATTCATAAAAGGAATTGAAGTCGAGTTTGTCTATGCGGTCTTCGATGGCCTTATCGAAATGATGGGCGTAATAGGCTGAAATGACATTGGAAATTACATCGCGCTCCACGGTGGTTACCATACCCTCGGAACCTTTCCAGAGCAGGCAGATCAACGTTATCAAGAAATCCTTTTTCTCGATGTTATATTCTTCCTCGCTGATCGCAAAGGGGTTCATTGTGATGGGCTTTTCTTCCGAATAGGTGATGTACTTGCCTCCATAGGTACTGCAAAGCCCGGAATAGGAATGCCCTACGTCCACGATCACCACATCCATGTTGTATTGCAGATACTGCTGGACGATCGTATTTATGGCATAACTTTTACCCGTACCCGATGCACCTAACACGAAGCGATTGCGATTTTTTATACGGCCTGTCCTCATAACGAGGTCTGATGGGTCTATCGCCACGGGCACCCCCTGACGGTCGGTAAACCTCAGCAGAAATTCCGACGGTTCGTCAGTCGGCAGCCGTTCCTTGAAAAAGAAACAAAGGGCGGCATCGGCCGTTGTCAAAAACCAGTCGTACTTTTTCAGTTCCACGCCATTGCCCGGCAGGGTGCACCGGAACAGCTCCAATTGGTTGTAGGCATTGCGCGAGGGAATAATTCCCTGTTGGAAAAGTGCGGCTTCAATGAAATTGGCCGTCTTGTCGATCCTGTCCGTATCGGCACATACGATCATGGAGTAATGGGCGTTCACCAATAGCTGGTTGTCACGTGCCACGTCCACCAGTAAGCGGTCGATGTCCTCCACGCACATGAGGTTGGCCGGATCGGGAACGCTTGAATGCCTTTTACGTTTTACTTCAAGTTTCCCCAATGTGATCTGCTGGCTGGGTATCTCCAATAGCTGGTTATAGATAATGGTTCGGTAACCGGGAACATTGTGTAGGAAAAACAGGTTGTCCACCGGAAAATCACGCATACCGTTTGTTTCGGTACGGGCGGTGAACGATCCGACCTTTTCGGGCAGGTCAACCGAATCGGTGTTGACCATGCTGATACAGCGGACGGCGCGGTCACCGATCTGCAATTGGCGGTCTCCTGAGCGGAGATTGTCCAATGTGATGTGGGGTTGCTCAAATTCCACGGCGAGCACCCTGTTTACGAATCGGTTTATTTCCGCTTCGGTAAGGTACGACGGGTTAAGTGCGGCACCGGACAGCAGGTCATGGACTTTGGCCATGTTCTGCCCGAATGTGACCAGCACTTTTTTGTCATACGTATAGAATGCCCCTTTTTTGACCTGACGTGTCACGGTCAGGTAGGTTCTGATCTCGGTGTATTCCCGACCCTCAAAATGTTCCTGGTATTTCTGTTCCAAAAATTCGGATGCGGGTTTGGGGCGGTATTTCCGTTTGATGAATACATCGTGTTTTTGGATGATATGCCCCTCACCAAGTATCTTGATGACGTTCAGCAGGACCTGTTGGAATGTAGTATAGGCTTCGGGATCGGCACCGTACTGTAAGACGGGATTGGTCAGCCGCATCACGACTGAAAAATCACCGCGGTCGCCGTACAGTATGGACATTCCCTGATAATGGTCAATACCCATATAGGGCATCTCAAAGGCTGTCTTTCTCTCTGTTCTCATAGCTGATCGATAATTGGACGGGATGGATAAATGCGCCCCGGTGGCGGGTTTTGTCATGTAGGCCGTTGCCCTGTTTCATGAATGTATAGGCAAGTCCAGCACCCATCAGGGCAAGGGTTGCAAAGCCGCCCAGGAATAGGTTGGTCAATGCACCGATAAGTCCACCAGTGGCTAGGCCACCGATAAGGGAACCTATGCCCCAATAGATGAATTTTCCTTTAAAGCCGCGGTAAATAAGGGGCTTTTGCAGCCCCTTATAGATCGGATAACGCCCGTGTGTCATACGCCGAAAAACGCTTTGATGACTACCGACACAAGCACCAAGAATAGACAGGAACCTCCCCACGACATCAATTCCTTATTGATGTCCTGATCTCCACTGTTCCACTTGATGTAGACCCTTATTCCCCCGATCAGGCCGACCACGGCGCCAATCGCGAGAATAAGGGTTGAAATCGGATCGACATAGCTGGTGAGTGAGGAAGTGGCGGCATCGATACCTACTGTACCGCCCTGTGCGAATGTTGATTGGGCTGCGGGAAGGCAAAGCGCGGCCACGGCAAACAGTTTTTTAGTGTTTACTGTCATAGAGATAATGGATAAAAAGTGAATGAAAAATGATAGGTCTATTAGTTCACCCCGAAAAGGGCTTTTAGTGCGGCACCGACGAGCGACAGGAACAGGCAGGAAAAGAACCATCCCATGACCTGTGCATCGATGTGGTGCTTGCCGGACTGCCAGTTGCTGTACACCCGAAGTCCGCCGAGCAGTCCGCACACGGCACCGATGACAAAGGCAAGGTCAGAGAAGTTGTAATACCAAGTATTGACTTCCTTGCGCACCTCCCTAAACTCGGCAAGGCCGGGCTGGGCGGCGGCGTACAGGGCAAAAAAAATGACAGTAAGAAATACTGTCAAAAAACGGATGGATTGCATAACTGGATTTAGTAAGGAATGGCTTTGGTGTACTCGATCACGTTGTTTTGCATGAGCGATACGAGTTCTTTTATGTTTATGCCGCCCGTGGATTGCAGGGGGCCAGACGAGATAACGGATTTTCCGTCTTTTACCATTGGTTCTTTTGCTATTTTGGATGGTTCGGAAACAACCCTTTCGGGCGGTGAATCTTCATCGAATACCAATTCGTTTCCTCCATCGACCACCCGTGGAGCACGGCGATGGATAAACAGGTCATACAGTACGTTTAGGGCATAGTAAATGCCATAGACGGCGATAATGCCGAGCAGGAATTGTGTCCAGTTCATAGATCAAGGGTTTTAATGTGTTCTTTGATGTATCGGGAAATTTCGGGGTGGGTCTTTAGAAACAGGTGCAGGCTGTAGGCAATGATCTTGTTCATATCGATGCCTTTGGCAACTTTCAGTTGTTTGAGCAGGAAAAGGGTTTTGTTGTCCAAGCGGATCAATAATTTTTCCCGTCCGGTCAGCTCATGGTTTAGGATACTTTCAAACAGGCGTTCCAACGTTTCGTTTTTTTTCTTTGACGTATCCTTTGGTGGTTCTACCGAGGGGATTTCTTCTGTCTGTGGTGGTTTCCCTTTCCGCATGGAATCCCGAAGCTCGTCGGCAAGACTTTTTATTCCGCTCATAATGGTTCCTCCTTAGCAATGTATTGTTCATAGATCAGGTCTAAGAGCGGAAGTACGACGGGATATAGGATGATCGGTGTCTGGAATGTATTTATACGCTGGAAGTCTATGCGGTCTGGCAGACCGGGAGCGACCGCGCCGAAGCCCCGTAGTACCTTTTCGACTTCCGTTCGGGTTTCGTATTTTACGGCGTTCTTGATACGGTTCGGCACAAAAATGAGGGGCGCCCTCTTGTTGATCTTGCCGATGACCATTGCAAACAGCAATGTCGAATCCACGGAAAATTCGTCAAAGGCAAACGGACAGAGTACCGCATCGGCGGCGGCGAATATGGGTATCAATCCATCGTCATCCATCTTGCCCGGCAGGTCTACGAGTACGATTTCATTGCGTGCTTTCCCCAACTTCCGTTGCATTGCCGGAAAATGGCTGAGGTCGGCAGGTACGATTTCGTACAGTTGTTCATTTTCCAGAATCTTTGCTTTCTCCGCTTTGGCGGAAAGTGATTGCTGGTAGTCCATATCGAGTACCGTAACCCGCCGTTCCTGTTGCTGGGTCAGGTAATTGGCGAGCAGCAGGGTGAGCGTACTTTTTCCGGCCCCGCCTTTTTGGTTTCCTATAAGTATGAGCATAGTGCATTGGGTTTAATGGTGTTGTTGGTGAAAGGGTGTCAACGGGTATTTGTCCGGGCTTTGCGCTTACGTCTGCGGTTGCGCCCGTGGATCGCCTCGTCGTCGATGTCGTCGGAAATGTCGATCTGGATATTTGGTATCCATTGCTGGGTCGTTGCCTGTACGTGATCGGTATCCGTGGTTAATCCTGTTGATTCTTCGGACGTTTCCGGCTGTTCTTTAGCAGTAGGTTCCGTTATGTCTGCTTTGGGGGATATTTCGGGGTGGTCTTCCAATGGCCTGATAAATTCCGCCAGTGGCATGAGGTCTTTGCCTTTGTATACCATTTTCCTCGAATGGTCAATGAGGGTATAACCGTATGGCGGTTTTCCATCCTTGCCGTGGAATATGACCTGTACTCCGAATTTCCCCGAAAGCATCTGCGCCATTGCCGATGTATAGCCCGATGGTGCGGATGGCCTATTACCCGGAAGCGGGGCCGGAACATGAACGACCGCCGGTTCGTACTGGCTGCGGTACTTGGCAAAGACTGCCCGGAGCTGTGCGAGCCGATCAATGTCTTTGTCAAAAGCGCCGATTTTGGCGTCCACCTGTTCCAGAGAGACCGTGCCCTGTCTTTTGCCGTAACGGCTGATCTGATATACCCCATCGGTCAGTTTGAGGGAGTACCCCCGTGCTTCAAGGAGCATCATGAATTGCGCCCTTGTGGAGAAACCATAGCTCAATGCTTTTTCGATATTCTTGTCGATCTCTTGTTTTTCGTCCACGCCGACGATACGGTTCAATACCTCGTAGGCACGGATTTTCTCGAAGCTGTCATTTATCTTTTTGCCGTCCCGGTCTACCCGTGTGGAGACGATATGGATATGGTTGTTCGATGTGTCCTTATGGAATACCAAGAGGTAAGGTTGTTGGCCGTAGCCCATACCGGTCAACCATTGTTCGGCAATGGCTGTAAGTTCTTGCTTGCTATGCGACCGCCCTTTGCAGGAAATGACCGCGTGGAGCTGTGGGTATTTCGTGCGGCTGCTGGCCGCGGATTGGGCTTCCAAATAATTGACGTAATCTTTTGGACGAATATTTTGCAGGGACTGGAGGGCGCCGAAGTTGGCCACTTTCATCAGTTCGCCCTTGTCCTTATCTACTTTGTTTGTGTTGTAACGCACCCCTTTGAACGTGGTGGACGGGCCGAGTATCTTAACGATCATGTCTGCCCTCTTATCAGCCTAATGAGCTGTCGAATGGACTGTTCCAACCTCCGTTGCAATCGGATATATTCGGTTAGCAACGGGGCAAGGTCACGGATAAGGGCAGCGTGTAACATTCCCTGTTGCCTGAGGGTATTGGCGTGCTTCGCCAATTGGTTGATGTTGTTGCCGGATCGGCCGATCTCCGTACCGATACTGTCCAGGAGTTTCATGATTTCGGCGGTATTGACCAGCATCTTTTTGGAGTGTTGGAGCACACGGATACGCACAATGTCCGCACGGCTTAAACCAAGCGATTTTTCGAGTTCAAGAAAATGTGTGCGTTCCGCTTCGTTCAACCGGAGTTCAAAGCGTCGGGTACGTTGCTCTTGGGTTGTGGTTTTTCTGTTTCCTTTTCTGTTCTTCATGGCGCTTTGTTGTTCAGATTAACGGACTGTATTGCCCTAAAGATTTCAAGGGCAACCTGCGGAACGATGGCATTGCCATAGGCTTTTATGCTTTCGGCGCGCCACGTCGGAAAGGTAATTCCGTCCAGTCTTTCGGAAAGCCCATCATCTCGGACACAAAACGGGGGTTCACTTGGCCACTCCGTCCATAAGGGAATGTCGTGCCATCGATCTGCTCCGCCGTCGGCAGCACTTTTAGTAAACGCTTCTGTATTTCTTGGGACATCCTCTCGGCTATTTCCTCTGCCGGGCTCCATAGGGAGATCAGGGCATGATAAACCAGAAAATCCGTCAAAGAAACCTGACCGCCATTGCCCTTTTCGTTCTTTCTGTCCTTTAGCCGTCGTCTGTCCTGTGCTTGTTCCATTGTTGTTTTTATATTGCTTATCTCGGTGGCTGTCGGTGTGGGCAACAAACCAAACCCGATCCCGTTGGTGTGGAGCGCCAACGGCAGCAGCCGGAATACACAGAACGATTGGCGTGCCGTCTTCAAGTGTCGGAAGTACATATCCTGCTGACCCGATTTCTGAAATGATGCTTCCGATAACTCGTCGTTGGAGCCGGATGATGGTGCTTGTTGCAGATTGCTCACCGTCCTGACAAAAAAGCTCAACCGCTTTGATCTCCATTTCAGAAAGACTATCGGGTTCGAGAATGGTGAACAGTCCAGTAACGTTTTCAAGAACAATCCACTCCGGTCTTGCTTCCTTAATAATTCGGATAGTCTCCGGGAAGAGGTAACGATTATCTTTCGCCCCCTTTCTCCGTCCGGCTTGACTGAATGGTTGGCAGGGAAACCCTCCGCTGATGATGTCGATATGTCCTCGAAAGTGAGCTGCCCGAAAATCGTAGATGTCTTCATAGTGTGTTGTATTTGGCCAATAGTGTTTGAGAACAGTTCGGCAGAACGGGTCTTTCTCGCAGGAGAAAACGTTCTGCCAACCCATCCATGAAGCGGCGATGTCAAAACCGCCGATGCCTGAAAAAAGGCTACCGTGTCTTAGCATGGTAATGGTTTTAAAGGTTTATGGGTGTTTCGCCATTGTCGGCGGATATGGTGCGCTTTGCAGGAGAAAAAGGGAGTTGCGACCTTTTTCCTACCCTGGTACAGACCTGCTCCATCGGAGTTGGTCTGTTCCGGGGCAAGTTGGTTTTTGTGGGTACGGCATCGAGGTACGAGAGCCGTACGTACAAAAACACAACTTGCACAATACGAAACAAAAAAGAGGGGTTATACTGCAAAGGGCAAAAAATTGGGTCGGGGCGTGTTTTTAGCACATAGTTCGGGGATGGACGATTGATAACCCATGTTTCGATCGGTTATATATCCATACATACAGCTATCGGTATGGATGTCTATTCGGATAGCTGTATATCTGTATGGGTAACTATGCGGATAGCTATATATGTGGATATGTGCCTATATGGATAGACCGATAGTATTTATACATATATCCGTATAGTTACCTATTTGGATGCGTATATATCGGGATATATGAATATCCGTATAACTGTATATATGGTTATCCGATTATCGGTATAGACCTACACAGTTATCCATATATCGGAATAACCGATTTCAGCCCCTCAAAAGATCAACGTTTCGGGCCTGCCCGTTGGTGTTGGATTTCATGCTCGTTTATGGCATCCCTTAACATATCGTTGTAATCCTTGTACCCTTGATAAACACCGGATCGGTCTTTAGCGTGCGGGATGGCTTCGATCAGCCTTTGGGTACAGTTGCGACCGGGATCGTCATTGTCGAAATACACATCCACGATGGGTATGCCTTTGACCCGCTCGATGGCGGTCTTCAATTGAACAATGGAGTTCAGTACGATAGCGGTGGGTGCAGGATCTGGGCGGTTTACTTTGAGCCAACTTAGGTAGTCCATATACCCCTCAAAGAGAACGGCATGCCCTTGATTGCCAGGTATAACAGAAATTCCCTTTTTACCGATACTGCTCTTGAAGCCTTTAGCATTGGTAAACTCCCAATTGTCAAGATCGTTCTTCCAACCAATGGCGTAGAAAATGCTTTTATTTTCGTTGTCAAGACGATTTTTATAATAGATTTCATACAAGTGTCCGTTTGCAATATCCAGTATTCCCCGTGCTTCAAGATATTTGGTCAGGACAAAGTTTCTGCCGACAGGTTGCTTTCGGACGAGTTCAAAGGTGTATCCTTTTTGTTCCTTAATGGATTGGACGGGTTTATAGGCAGGTATCATGGAGACTTGCATATCGCAGGTTTCCTTTATTTTGCCCAGTACTTCAACAAAGGATAGCTGTGGCCAATAGGCAAGGCCGAGCTGCACGATACTACCGCCCTGTATGCCTGTCGAGTTCGGGCCTCCTCGGTCAATCCATTTTCCACCCTCATCCCAAACTGTAAGGGATGGCGTATCTTGTTTTGTTTCCCTAAGCATACTGTGATAGAAAAGTTCCTTGCCGGATTTCCGCACCGGATGGTGACCGAGCCGGGCCAAAAAATCCGAAATTGGAATTTCTCGGAGATCGTCCACATTTACATATTTTGACATAAGCAGGGATTGGATAATTAAATGGGTATAACTTCGGTATGCGGTAGTTTTTGGGTGAATGCTTCCGTCGCCGATTGGTAGCCGTTCCTCGTTTCATCGATATAAAGCAATACCTTTTCAAAATGGCTGGCACGTTTCAGCGCTGCGGACAAAAAATCGGGATGGTTCAATACCAGTACCGATGCGTAGTGCAGATGCTTGTCATTTCGTCTTTTCAGATAGTCCACATATTCGGGAAATATGGCAAGCACGGATCCGCTTACCGAAATAAAGGTCATTCCCTTTGTACCGATACAGCCTGTATAATTTTGGGCGCGCACTTCCCAACCTCCATTTTCGTTCATCCAACCTGCGGCACAAAAATCCTTGCGCTTGCCCTTTTGGTCAGTGACATAATAATAGACTTCCCGGATGTTCAGATCGGCGAGATCCCAAAGACCGCTTTCCATCAGAAAATCGGTAACCTCATTGTTGTATCCCAAGGGGCGGGTACGGGCTACCCGGTAATCGGGTATCTTGGTTGCTTTCCGTTTGCGTAAGGGTCTATCTTTTTTAACATATTGGGTTTGTATGTCCCGAAGTTTTTCTTCGATCCGTTCGGGGGAAAGATGGGGCCAATAGGTACGCGCAAAATCCATGAGGTTGCCACCTCTACCAAGTGAGCTGTCAAACCAGCTTTCAAATTGTTGATTGACCGTTAGGACTATTTTGTTATTTGTTCGCTTTCCGAATACGCTTGCGTAGTGAAATTCATCGCCATTGATTGATATAGGTTCATGTCCCAATGCTTTGAGCAGGGAAACGAGGGTCAATGGTTCGTTGCTTTTGTAGGATATCATAAGAAATGTTTTTGATGTGATGGGTAGGTTTATAGGTAGCGCATGGCCTGGCGGGATTTGCTCACGGCTTCGATCTCCATGCGGTCAATGCGCCACGCTGCGGAGTGGTCTCCGTCTTTTCGTGGGGTAATCAGTCCCAGACCGATCCAATGCTCTACATTTTTTCGTCCATACCGTTTGAATGCTTCTGATTTTTTGAGGTATGGTCGGATGTGGCCAGTTTTCGACAAGGCCAGTTTTGCGCCCATTTCGGCGGCATAAGAAAGCAATGTCTGCAATTGCAGCGGTGTCAATAGTATGTTCATAGCTTCTTGGGATTTAATGGTTTACTGATAAAGAGAATTGGGTTTTCCCATGTTGGAATCGGCAACGGGCAACGAACCCGAAATGATCCGCTCTTGCCGATTTAAAGTAAGTTGTCGGAGCTACTCACGTCAGTCCGTACGGACCGGGCTACTGCCTGCCAATGCGCTTTCAGCATATTGGTATCGCCAAGTATTGGCTTACCTCACTTTCGCAAAATTTCCCGCTCCTCACGGGATAATGTTTCACTCCTCCATGTCAAAGAACATCCATGCTCCGCTATCGCAGCGGATGCGCTTACCTGTCCGCTACGGGCAGATAGGTGATCCGATTGCTCGAAGCCGCAACAGCTTCGAGTTCCGATCTGTCAAGAAAAATTTGGGAAGTGTCGGTGGTCGGTTGTTTGGAAATTAACCCCTCACGGAGCCATCTATCCACGTTGCTCCGACCGTACAGGCGGTAGGCTTCGGCTTTAGTTAGCCGATCTGGAACGGGGCGTTCTTCTTTGATTGCGTTTGCTGTTCCTTGTTCGGCTGCATTTTTTAGCAGCATTGCCAATTCCGTGTACTTCATTCTTCCCGATGGGTTTATTCTCCCATTCGGGTACAAAGCACGAAAACGGGCAAACGCAAAAACAGTGTAAGGGGGTGAAAGAATCGTTTCACCCTTGCATTAAAAAATGGGTTTTAATAATATTAAAGTAGGTTTTTAGGGGATTTTAAAAATGAGGTATTTTATCGGTAAAGGTTCTGAATTGATTAGGAAAGCGGTAGAAGTTTAGCGGCTTTTTGGAGTGCCTTGTCATTGGAAAGAATGTAATATAATCCGTAATACTGCCGTTAAGAAATAGAAACATCATCTTTCAAATTTGACTTGAAAATTTGTGATGATAGGATAATTATTTTTAATTTACACCACGTAATCTAATTAACAAATGACATCAACAGTTATATTTCTAACCCAAATCCAGAGTGATATTGAGTTTTTACAGCGTGCTAAACGTATGGGATTGGAAACGCTGGGCGATATTATGGATATTAAGCTACCCGATCTGCGAAAGAAAAAGGATTTCACGTATCTATGGTATGCCGATCTGCTAGCGATGCTGGATAAACATGGAATTCTTGAAGAATTTCAACGGAGACAGCTTTGAGTTTTGCGCTGTCTGGTAGGTGTTAAAAAGAAAAAGTCCGGACGATTGGCTTTTTATTTTCGGTTATATAGAGCAGACTACCTCCTAAAGTGAAGTACATAAACAGATGTCTATCGTGAATATCAAAAGGAATGTAGCTGGTTTCTTTAACATCAATCTCAATTAGATCAATGAAGAATGGATTGTGGACCACCTGTTGACTGAACAGTTGTAATTCCGATACTTTAAAAAGACGTCTGTTTTTAGCAAAAGGCAATAGGTATCTACACGAATTGGGAATATTTAGTGATTGATAATTGAGATTTAGCTGTTCATAATCGATATTTATGGTATAAGGCATCTTCATGGATTGGGTTCATTATCTCTTGGGGTGTTGTAGTGTTCATTGAGCCAATTGACCATCCCGATCAGAACTCCTTTGATTTTCCGGGCTACAGCAAATTCTACATCGGTCGATTTTTTTTGTAAGCTTTCTGCAGACATAACTGCTGTTTTTGGGGTTCGAAAGTGAGCAGAAAAATGAGCAAAGGTTCCTCTTATGTCCTCTTTTAACAAAAGTCCACTTTCTATAAACAACCGGATCAGTAAACCAAATTGGGCTACAGAAAGGTTGAATAATATTCGCCCGCCAGATTCCGCCAGCTTGTTGTCTCGGAGTTCGGCTCTTCTCAACTTGATACGTTGGTTGACGTAGCTTTTTTTTTCTTTTAGAAACTCTTTTAATTGTACACATATCGACTCATCATCTACCACACATCTCATTTTCTCTTTAGGTGACAACCCATTGAATCGATCCTCCATCCCGATCAGTATTTCTTTTTGGCGGTGTAGATTGGGTTCGTCATCAAGTAATTTGTTGCAGTAGTTTATCCAGTAATTAAAGAATGTAGGTGTATTGAAATCTAATTGACAGAGCAGGTCTTCCAATACTGACGTGTTTAGCAATTCAGTAGCTTTCAGAGAATCCATAAGAGCGATTGTATAGCTTACCTCGGCCCGAGAAATCCCCTTTTTCGAAATTAACATTTGTAGGCCTTTAAACAGTAGTGAACTTAACTCCTCATCAATATCCGTTATGATGATTTTACGTTGTAAAATATCTAACCGTTGTCTCAATAATAGCCGGACATTCACTATTGAATGCAGGGTCAGAGGAATATGGCAGAAGATATCACTGTCAATTTTACCACAGTCTTCTAAAAGAGATTCAAGCTGCCCTAGAATTTTTAGATATCGGTGCCTGATATTTTGAGTTGTTTTGTTTTCGCCACGATATCTAGCCGATTCAATCAAAAAGTCATATATCTTATCACTAGCAATCACCAATTGCACTAATGCAGTTTTGGCCTGTTTATGAGAAAAACCAAGTCTTTCGACAAAGTATGGTCTAAACATACTAATACCAGTCTCTAATCTATTTTCTACATCAGATTGGTTAGCCTTTCCTCCTAAATTTTCTATTAACCGTTTTGGGGTTAGATGATGCTCCAACGTATATATCCACTCCATAGATTTGCTTTCCATAAGACTCAATTATCAGGTGTGCAACCACGAATCTGTAAAATTGAGTAATACGGGAGTACTACAGCTAGTTACCTATAGCGTATTTTACTACGCATTGATAGCGTAATGTGTTAATAGGTTAAACATTATCGTTCATCATAGTCGTTCATTTTCTTCACGAGTTGAGACCGAGAATTAACGAGTGTTTTGTTAAAAATGTTCTGTACATGCTTGCTAACCGTACGATCAGAAATAAAAAGCTTGTCTGCTATTTCCTTGTAACTCAATCTTTGACATATCAAATGTACAATCTCTATTTCCCTGTTACTCAGCGCGAAGAATTTACTGTTACGCTCGAGCGCTTCAAGATTCATCGGTACGAGTTCGAGTTCAGTGAGCAATTTTTGTTCGGCACGACTGACATTTAGTGTTCTGTACAAAAGCAGCGCACTAATGGCAACAAACCCTAAATTGGTAAACAATGTTTCTGTCAGTTGCCCCCATTGGAAATAAACTACCGGAGCCAAAAATGCCCAGGGTATAATAGCGAGATATGCTGCCACTTCTTCAATGTAACGGTTTCTATTCTTATTCTCACGATATGTATTCCAGATAGCCTTTCCGGTTGAAATCAATAGAATGAAAGCATAACATGTTGGTATTATGTATCCGTACTTGTGGGTAAAAGTCAAATCACCATGAATGGAATATCCAAAAACAAAAAATGCAAGATAGGGCAGCAGTATAAATAGTGGCACCCCATAAATCGCGAGAAACCGTAGTTTTTTCAACCCAAATGCTCGGTAGAAATAGAATGGGAAGTAGGATACGATAGCAAAGCCAATTCCGTTAACAATAATGTGTTGCACATGGATAGGAATACGATATGTTTCATCAGGAAAAAGCCCGTTAGCAATATTGAAAATTAATAGGAGAACCAACAAAACAAGATACCATAATCTGGTGTGTTCTCGTAACCGATTCAGGTATAATGCGCTTTGTGCGCCAATAGCGACGAGTTCAATCACAATCGCCAAAAGTGTGACAGGATGCATTTGTGTACAGCTTATCAGCATATCAAGAAGTTTTTATTTTTAACGTATGACCTAATTAAGCGCTGGTTTTACTGATGCTCACAGAGGTACTGGTATACTCGATATGCAAAACAGAAAAGCCCGCACTTAAGGCAGGCCTGCACATGTTTCCATTTGTGTTTTTAAAGACGATCCGTTTACATCAAACGGGAACGTGTGCAGTAGTTTTAATATATTTAATTTTCAAGGGATTGGAAGTGATCGCCCTTGCTTGGGCTTTCAACAACCGTTTGTAGCGAGTTACTTCCAGCTTAACTAAGAATGTCGGAAATAGCTTGCTAAATTTTCTTTAATCTAAAATATTCGCTTACCCTTCAAGAGGAGACATTACAAGCATTTATAGTTGATGTGATAAACCATCGAATCGATTGATTCGGCAGAATTCACCTCCTTTAGTTTACTTATATTGTTTTTGTCATCTGCTTCGTATGACAGCTCATAGGTACCAATAGTCTTAATACGATTTTTCGAGAACTTACCAAAATATCCGCCAGATGTAAGAACGGCCATTCCGACCGGATTAAATATTGGTGTAGGTGTCCTGTGTAATGAACTAATATGATAAATCGGCGTGATGCTGTGGATGGGAAGATTAGTGAAATCCGTATTTGTGTAATAGGTAAGCTTTATATCCTCATCATTCCCTTTAAGTCCATCATGAATATTGACCAAGTTTCCGCCTTCATATGAAAACAAAACTTCTCTGTCTTTTTCTTTTATGCGAGACAAGTATCCTTGTTCATCATATACAAAATCCAGTACTAGATAATCTTTGGCTTCGGTCTCCCAAGGCGCCATCCATACCCGTCTAAGGTGAGTAATAAGACCTTTTTCATTCAAAGAGTAGTAATCGGTTACAGTGTTGGGAGCTTCTCCTGCATATTTCAGAATCACGCTGTCATTATAATATTCGAAAGAAATCTGATTGTTTCCCACTGGAGCCAATATAACGCGTCCTTGCGTATCATAACCGAATGGTGTTTGATCTGGATCTCCAGATCGATCCCCCATATACCAATTGCTCGTGTAAAAGTTCACACGGCACAACAACTCGGGCTCAGGCTCCTGTTCTAATAATGGGCTGTCGTCCGAACAGCTTGTAAACAGAAATGCTATCCCTAGAGCGACAAATAAGTATGATTTGATATTAAATAACATGGTTATATGGTTATTTTAGCGTAAAAAATTTAGTGGAAAAATTATCGGATACTGCCTTCATCTGATCTTGTTGCTGCGCTCCCACAACAGGTGTCTGCCAACTATCGAAGGAACCGAGAAGGCTAAGTACATCACCTTTAAACCCAATTCTTGATGGTGTTGCCCGGGCAAGATCAACGGGAACTTTAAAATCGAGCTTCACTGTTCGGTAACTATCATTCAGCCCTGTTTCAATCTTAACGACCTTAGTTGTACCGTCCTCTGCCATACCTTTTAGTGAACTGAAGATATAGCTCGTGTGCCACATCCAGGAGATATTTGTCATACCTGTCATAGCAGATAGTTCACCTGAGGTTATACTGAGATTATCGTTAAGTTCACCATCTACACCGACACCAAACTCTATAGCCGTGTAGGTCTCAATTGGCAGGTTTTGAAGGTCTATCTGCTCGCGCTTTCTGGCAGGGTAGGTATAAGCTCCATCTTGAATAGCAATGTCCTTAGTTTCCTCGATCAGGTAATAAGAGTTTGGGATTTCGATCCATTCACCATTCTGTTTTTGTAATTGAATATTGCTTACCCAATATCTAAAACTATTAAATGTATAGGTCTTGCCATCAATGTCGAAAGCCTTATCAAGCGCAAAATCCTCATTGCCTACGACATTGTCAAATTCGATGGAAAGATCTCCACCAACTACTTCCACAAGTTCCGTATCCTTAGAACAAGATGCCATCATCGCAAGTAATGCGATAGAAAAAAAACTCTTTTTGATCATTTGTTTATTGTATATGATTAATTTATTTAGATGTACGATATAGTTGCGCGATATGTTCCCAGTTTACAATCTCCCACCATTTATCGACATAGTCGGCCCGCTTGTTCTGATAGTTCAGATAATAAGCATGTTCCCACACATCGAGCGCCAAGATCGGGGTACCTTTGAATGGCGACACATCCATTAATGGATTGTCCTGATTAGGTGTCGAACCAATTTTTAATTGATTGCCGTCTTTTACCAGCCATGCCCATCCCGAGCCAAACTGGCCTAATGCGGCTTTAGAAAATTCGTCTTTAAACGATTCGAAAGATCCAAAACTTCTTTTGATCGCTTGGTCAAGCTGTCCTGGTGGCACATTGTTCGGGGTCGGTTTACGGAGGATAGACCAAAATAGTTCGTGGTTAAATGCACCTCCAGCATTATTGCGGAGCTTTGTAGAATAGTTGGATATTTTGGAAAACAAATCCTTTGCATCAGTCGCCGACATATTTTCTTCCGATATCGCTTCATTGGCATTCTTCACATATGCACCATAGTGACGCTCATAATGAATTTCCATGGTCGCCGTGTCGATAACAGGTTCGAGATCACTAAATGAATAGGTAAGTTTTGAGAACCCGAACTTAAAATTACTCTTTAATGTAGAGCCTATGATACTATCTGCAAATGACTTATTGGCCAACAATAGACCTGTAACGAGTGTTAAACTTCCTTTTACAAAGTTTCTTCTATTTGTGGTTTTCATGATAAATGGATTTTAGTTATTAATTCATTTTTGCATCTTCCTGTCTTAAGTATTCCAGTATAGACTTTGCTTCCTGTTCATTCAGGCCAACACTGACCATCATACTTTCGAAGTCGTCTTTTATGGCAAGTGCATCTGGATCCTTATCGAACATTTCCTGTGTATTTAACATTAAATTTAGTATCCATTCCGGTGTTCTTTTCTTGGTAACACCTTTTAAAGCTGGCCCCAGTTTGTCTTCGCCGTGTTCATGACACATCGTACACTTCACGATGAAAAGCTTGTTGCCATCATCTGCAACGTTCTGCTGAAATTCAGGTTGCGTAAATGACGTTATAGGTCCGATCCCTTTGTTGCCTTCTTTAAGGTAATCGTGGACGACCATTTCTTTAGGTTGGTCTGCTTTTATCTCAAGTGGAGTTGCTGAACTGTTTGTCTTCGGACTGTTGTTGCACGCAATCGCCGTAGCGAGAAGTCCAACGGCTAATATTATATTTAATCTTTTCATATCTATTTATTTTACTGGTGAAATCAAAAGGAGAATGATACATGGGTCATAAAACGATTTTCAGCCTTTATACGTCCGTCTGCGAGATTTTGATTGATCGGAGTCTGAAAATTTCCACCAATAGAGATTGCCCCGACATTGATTTCAACACCTGCAATTCCCATCGTAGAATGTCCTCCAGACTGGGTAACGTCAAAACGGTTATAAAGCACATCTTTTGGCTGTGTTTCATATAGCACACCTGCATTTGGAGAAATACGTACTTTGTTCTTTATATTGAACTTATAATATGCCAGTGCATTAATCGTTAATTTGTTGGCATAGCGATAATCATGCTTGTTTTCTGTGTTGATCTTATACGTTGCATTGACGTTGAGTCCGGCATCCATCAAACGAATGTCGTAAGCCGCATTGATCATGAAATCTGTACTCGCCGTTCCTAATTGGAAGTTATTCGGAGCGCCCATCTCTGCACTGGATTGTTCGCTGGTATCATATTCACCGGTAGGTGTCTTGATTCCTGCCCCCACCCATAAGGACTGCATCAAAAGTTTGTTCGTTCCTGTCGTACGGACATCATCGAGAAGTTTGTAATGCCCCATAACAACTATATCGCCAAGCCCGTTCTTCTTTCCGGTTTCTAAACTGTTGTTACCAATAGTCCGCTCATTGAAACTATACGGAATTATCGTCATTACCCTCCAACGTTCGCCAAAACTCCATGCCCCCCAAAGTTCCATCGTACGATAGGTTTCATTGGTTGAATTCGGTGTACGGATACCGTTAGGGCCAAGGTGGGTCTGTAGTCTATTCTGTTGGTATCGCAAACCCGCAAAACGTTTGTTAAAATCCGGCAAGATACCTAGATAATAGCTACCTACGCCACAACCGCAAACATCACAGGCTACTGACACAGGCATATTCGCAAACAGTGCGACAACGGACAAAATCGATAGTATAATTTTCTTTCTCATATTCCAATATTTAATTGACGATAAAATCAGACCCGAATGGCTCTGAAAGTAATTTATTTGACAAAAAGGTAGGGTCTTCCAATGTTTTCAGAAAGGCCATTAAATCTGTTTTTTCATCCTCGCTCATGGCAATGCCCAAAGTGCCGTCAGCTTGCCGGAACAACGGATCCAATGTCTGCGAACCTACCATGTCATGGCGGTAATGGTCGAGCATCCTGCTCACGGTCAGATAACGGCCATCGTGTGTATAAGGCGCAGTAAAGGAAAGATTCCTTAAAGAGGGCACCTTGAATTTGTATTCGTCATTTACGTTACCCGTTACGATAGCTCTTCCTTTGTCATCACTTCTATTGGGACGTATACCATTGTTACGATAGCTAAGATCCGTGAATAAGGGCTCTTTGTGGCAGTTCGCACAGTTATTTTGAAAAAACAGGTAACCCCGTTGTTCCGATTCTGAAAAGTAAGCACCTTCTTCCTTACGCATCACTTTGTCGTATTTGGAGTCACTACTGGTAGCCATGAGCATAAATTGCGATAAGGCCCTAAAAAACAACACATCTGTAATCTCCTCCGTCCCAAAAGCTTTCTTGAACAACGCAGGATATTCCGGACGAGCCCTTAATTTGAGCAGGACGTTGGGTACCGTCTCGTCCATCTCCACTTCACTGTGAATAGCATTCACGCCTGACAAGTCGAGATCAAATACTCCACCGTCCCAAAAGAATTCATTGTGCCAGGCCAGGTTCATAATCGGCATGGGATTACGTGTCCCAAGCCGGTCATCAATCCCGTGACTTACGTCATGGCCGTGATGTGTAAATCCAGCGCCTTGGATATGACAGCTCCCACAGGCAATGGTGTTGTTTCTGGAAAGCCGGGGTTCATAGAAAAGCTTTTTTCCTAATTCGAAGCCGTCTTTGGTCACTGGATTTCTGGACAGGTCATAGGCAGGTTTCGGAAAATTGGAAGGCTGTACAAATCCAAAGAATATTTCCTCGTCCTCCAAGATGTCATTTCCTTTTTTGCAGGCCCACACCACTCCAAGTAGTAAGGTTAACACCAATATCTTCTTCATCTCTTCTTTGTTTTATTAATTCGAGGAAAGCTCCTCTTCACTTCGCACATAATTCTCGGTATGGTCATGCGTAAACAGGGAGCCAAAATTCCCCGCGATATTCCCGCTGTCCTCTTTATTGAACATGACGTTAGGTTTATCCGCTATACTCAACTTATACGGGCCATTAAAGACCTGCATCAGGTCAACCATCAAATGGACATTGCTCCTTAAGTCTGCTCTCACATGCGCCAAATGGTCCCCACTGGTTTTGGTCAGGTCAACTGTAATGACTTTGATATTGTTCATTGCTTCCGGATCGTCAAAGGGATAACCAAAACCACCGATATGATATTTGAATTGTTTATTACCAGTAGGGTCACCTTGCTGATCATCGGATACCACGTCACTGTTCCCTTCCAGTTTGAAGAAGATATAACCCTGGCTCCATGTCCAGAACATACCCGCATGGCCTTCTCCCGGATTGAAGGAAAGCACCCCTGTTCTTCGTTCCATAGGCATCATGTTTCTTTCCTGATCGACTCCGATCATAAACTCAACTTTCGTATAATCTCCTTCCGGCACTTTAACTTTTGTAAAGCGGGTCGTTCGATCTGATCCATTTACCATAAAATAGCTGTCGTCCTGCGGAACGGTATAACTACTTCCATCGGCTTTGTAAAGCTTGATATTGCTGATGTAGTACATCAGGATACGTATACTGAATTGCTCGCCCTCTGCATTTCGGTACAGATAGTTAGGGTCGATATATAATCGGTCTTCCCCAACGATATGGTCAAACTCAATAGAGAAATCGCCCATTTTAGTTTCGTCAATAATATCGTCGTCCTTTTTACAGGCCGATAGGAAAAAGCAAAACGCTATAAGTGCGGTCGCCATAATCTTCCAGTTTCTTTTTATCATTTTATATTTCATATATATAATTATTCGTCTTTGGTCTGTGTTTTATTGGCACTCATGAATGCTTCGCATTTTGTCTTTTAACGGCCATATGGAATATCCAAACTATTTTCATTCGTGTTTGTCCAGCTTGTGCTACATGGATATTTCATATCAATTATTTAAAAGGATTTGAAAATTCCCTGTTTTTTAAAAATGTTTCATCGGTCAACGCATTCAGAAAAGACTTAATGTCCTCGACTTCTTTGTCCGTCATCGGTATGCCGACCTGGTCCTTGTTCTGGTATAATACCGAAGCGGTAACAGGGGTATCTTTAATGTCGAAACGATAATGATTTAATACCTCATCTATCGTTTTAAACCGCCCATCGTGCATATAAGGTGCACTGACCATCACATTGCGCAGCGTGGGTGTTTTGAAAGCTCCCAAATCCAGTGGATTGTAGGTAATGCGGTATCTCCCCCAATAGATGCCCTCATGCGATCCATCACCAAAATCATCATCTATGCCGTTATTGTGAAATTCATTATCCGTAAATAATTCCCCTGCGTGGCAACTGCCACACTTTTGGCGAACCAGATTCAGTCCCCGAAGCTGCTCGGCAGATAGCGCGTCCGGCTGCTCTTCTCGACGGTAAAAGTCGTATGGAGCATCTGCCGAGATCAACATCCGCTGGAATTGCGATAGCGCCATAGCCGTTCGATGCTCGCTTGGCAGTTCCCCAAATGCTTTCTGAAATAACTCCACATAAGTAGCATCCGCACGCAAGCGTTCCACCAGCACAGGCAGGTACATGCCCATCTCGTCAGCATGTGTCAGCGGGCCAAATGCCTGTGATTCCAGATTGGTCGACCCACCGTCCCAAAAGAAACCCTTGTCAGTCCATGCGAGATTGATCAATGTTGGGGAGTGCCGCTCCAAAGGCTTACCTGATACACCAGCTGTGGTGAATGCCACTCCATCGGAAAAGCCTTTGCTTTGGTGGTGACAACTTGCACAGGAAACCTGCTTGTTGACAGACAGAATCGGGTCGTAGAAAAGTCTCCGGCCCAATTCAACTCCCGTCTCGGTCAGCGGATTTGAGGGCAGACCCGTTTTGGGATCGATAGCGGATTCCACTGCTTTGGGAAAAAATGCAGGCTGACGAAAAGCAAAAGGAGTCTCCTCCTCGCCGGTAATGGGTAGGTCATCATCCTTTGAACAGGATAATACGCCGACCAACCCGACCAAAAGGACGAAGACTCCAGTGAAATGTTTATTTCTTAGCTTTATAGACATTAATTTGCTTCCACAGAAACCGAACCCGCTTCTTTGAATGTTAGCGATTTACTTAAGAAAGCATCGCGAAAAGCTTTCATCAGTTCTTTTTTGCTTTGGCTGATGCTGTTGTTGGTCCAAGGCTGATCGGTAGCGGACAGTAATTCTTTGACATCCACGTCCAAAGTGATTTTTGCTGAGTTTTGAGCATCAATTTTCAGTGGTGTAGCCAGTTCTATAGTTTTTTCAGCGCCATCAAACAGTTCGTTGGAACCTGTTTCCCACGACAGTGCCTTCGAAGTTGGTGTCCCGGCTGCCCAATGCATGGTACCGGCCAGGGTCAAGAATTTGTAACTCGTGAACCACATCCAGCCATCACTGACACCCATTCCGTTCAGCGAACCTAGTTCACCTGCGGTCAGGGTGATATTATCATTGTATTTTTGATCTACACCAATAGAAAATTTAATGGCCTTATATTCACCAAAAGGAATGTCTTTGACCGTTACGTCTTCGCGCTTGGTTGCTGGATACTTCTCTCCATTGACCAAATGCGGTACAGCTATCTCATTGGTTTCCTCCACCAGATAATAGGAATCAGGTAGGGCATGTTCTTTATTATCTTTATCAATCAGTTTGACATTGCTTACCCAGTAACGGAGACGATTAAATTCAAATTCCAGATCATAAGTTCCACTGGAATTAACCAGTTTGTAGGGGTATTTCTTATTCAGTTCAAAATCAAACTCGCCATACCGGGCATCAAACGTCAGCGACAAATCTCCAGCCTGATCGGCATAAACAATTTTTTCGACTTCTTTTATTTCAGTCTTTTCACAGGATGTGAACACCAACGCAGCGATGGCTGCAAAAAATAGATTTTGCTTCTTCATTTCTCTAATTATTATACTAATTGGTTTGTTATTTATTTTACCTCAACAGAAAATTCCAGTTCTTCCTGTGATACTTTTTCGCTGTTCTTTAACAGGTTCACTTTAATCTTCCAATGACCTTTCATCGTAAAATTGACCATTCCGCTATAACGTCCATTACCTTTACTTGTAGCGGCTTCATTATTCGGAGATCCATGGCCCATATCCGGCATAAAAGGTTCTATCTCGACCGTGTAGCCGTCCAATACCGGGAAGAGGTTATGATCCATTTTGTGAAGCGTGAAGTCAATAGGTTGGCTACCGGTCTTTACCTCCGCGGGTAATAATAGACTAACGAACACCTGGCTATCATCTTTGGTACCTACGGGGATCGTGCGCGCAGGCTTCGCCTCTGATACAGGTAAGAGAAAAGACAAGCTATCTTTTTTGTTAAGGACGGCATGCAACATCCATCCTTCACCCATATCATCCATGTTGGCCATAATAAAGACGACTTCGGCTTTAAATAACCCGTTCCCCAAATCAATTAAAGGGTAATATGGTCCACCATGCGACACCATTCCCATGTCCATGGTGACATCATAGTCAAGATGGACATCCGTAGCAGAATCTCCATCGAGGTCCGTGACCTGAATATAAATTGTTTCGTTTCTGCTCGTCAGACTGTCCTGTGCAAATACACTCACCTTATTGTCGGTTAACGTAGTATCTGCAATTTTAGTTAATGTGCTTATATCAAGCGTATTACCTGCTGTGTCAGCAGGATTCTTTTCTTGGGTCTGTGTATTATTTCCGCACCCGGTTAAACTGTATACCAAAGCCATAGACGCAATGCCAAAAAGCATGGATACTTTTCCAGTGTAAACTGATTTCATCTGTTTATTTCCTTTTTAATGGAAGATGAGAGCTCGATGTAAATAATCATTGCCCTGTGATCAATATTATTTACATCTCGGTTTCATTCTCGATTTTATTCAATGCCAAAATAGCTGTGTTGACAGCCATAAGGATAAATATACCTTTGGCCAACACAGCACTACTAAATTTATAGGGGTAAATTAGACTTGGAATCGAGGGGGACGGAAGTTATTCTTAAAATGGATAAAGCTGTAGTAGGCGCTGTAATACGTAATATATTTATGTTCTGCACGAATCAATATTTGCTCCGGGATAGTCAACTGATCTTGAATCAGGCAAATGAAGGTTTCGTATTTTACATTTTGGGGGAGGCTTTTATCAGAAGATTTCTCATCGAGTGCCTTGAGCTTTTTCATGAGCACACATTGACCATTACAATGCATCTCAGGCCGGGCTCTATTTTCACAAAGGTTTGCTGCAATAAATGATCGGTTACTTTCAAACCACACAAACACCCCCATGCTTCCCAGACATTGGAAAGCAAGTACAATAAGGAGTAAGAAAGATATGATCTTTTTCAATTTGGTTTAAACGTTTACAGTTGTTTCAATAATTTTCGGATGTCTTCTATTGCCTTTCTTGCTTCCTCTTCACTCGTACCATCGTAAACACCCCTAACATGCCCTTTGGTATCCACCAACGTAAATGCGCCACTGTGGTCAAATCCTCCCGGGACATCGGGGTTCTCCTCTGCATAAGAAAAATAACCTTCTTTACCTGCAATCGTATAAACAGCATCCTGAGGACCATTTAAGAACCTCCAATTTAATGGCGCTCCAAGTTTTTTGGCATAATCGCGGAGAACAGCTGGCGTATCATGTTTATCGTCAATGGTATGGGATAAAATAACAAACCGCTCTTCATGCGCAAACTCTTTTGCGATGATAAGCATGTTTTTGGCAAGTAATGGGCATATCGTGGGACAACGTGTAAAGAAAAAATCTGCCAGATATATTTTGTCGGCTAGATCCTTGTTAGAAATCCATATGCTATCCTGATCGACGAAACGGAATGTAGGAATGGTGTGGTATATAGTGTCGTTAACTTTTTTTCCATCTTTTTCGATCAATACAATTTCCTTCTCACCCATAATAGGAAGATTTTCTTTGTCCTTGTTTTGGTTAGTGCAAGAATGAAAGACAGAAATACTAAAAAGCAAAAGAGATGCTTTAAGAAATTTGAAAGACTGCATATATTTTTTCCTTATATCAGATTATACCAATAATTGCACACAAAGTTACCACTCTATATATTCACGAGCATAAACATAAGCGTGCCATTGATTTAGGTTTTCGTGCATAAGTTGCGTTAACGAATCTATTAGGAAGATACAGTTGTATTCATAATCGCTTTAAAGAGAATTTATATTTTATAGTGAGAAAGATTGAAATCGACATAAGCACTGGAGCAAGAATTAGCAGAGCCAATTTTATACCCTTCAGATACATACTCACCGGAAAAATATTAGTTAAAAACAATACTTCGATAAGAATAACTACTAATACCAGTATAGTGTTCTTTAATTTTAAGTTTTTTAAAAACAGATTTCTTTTAATTTTTTCAGAACTGACTAGATCATAGCATATTTCTATTCTATCAAATATTAAGTACTCCTTTCGAATAAACCTATATGTTTCCCAAATTATGATGATTGTTCCTATAGATAGGCCATGCTTTAATCCATTTGAAAAATCTGAATAGTTTTGGATAAAATACACATATACTAAAAATAAAAAAACAACAAAAGAGCATGTTCCTAACAGGAAGAATGACAAAAATCGATAAAATTGCACCACTTTCTCTGACATAAATTTAATAATTGAAAGATGTATCAACTCTCGCTCTTTAAACTCGTAACAAAACTAAATTTATTGGCTTTTTGGTTTCGAAGTGTTTCTATAACTTTATCTACTGAGGGGAATTTTGTGTTACCATCTGCCTTGATCAATATTTTTAACTGTTCTTCATGCAATTTGTAGTTTACTTTGCGAACAGTCGAAATCCAGTGAAAAAGTTCATTAGAGATATTTACAGTTGTATCCACTGCAATGCCGAAATGATTCGCCTTATCCATTTGTTGATCTGGAGATAATGCAAGGAATTGTTTGAGTTGGCGCATCGGCACACCTAGGCTTTCCATCGCCATAAACTTCTCTTTCTCTTCAGAATTCAGTGTGAGGTTATATTTTTCAGCCATTATATCTAAGGCCTGTTCTTTCACATCTCTTTCTGCAAATGATAGAAGGCATTTACCATCTTCCGCTATTGTTATCATAGCATAGTTAATATCAGGCATTTTTTCTGTCGTAACAGAATTTGGTAAATCCACGGGAATAGGTTCTGGCGCTTTAAATACCGCCGTCATCACAAAAAAATTCAGGAGTAGAAACGTCACATCGGACATTGCTGTCATGTCTACACTTGGTGCAGTTCTTTTAATTTTAATTCTTGGCATAATCTTGTATATTAACAAGACAAAAGTCAACAATGTTGACTAATAATAGTCAACATTGTTGACTTATATTTATTATTATGACTGAGATGTGACAATAATAAATTGCGCGGCTATTTTTTTCTTAATGCAGAAAGTACGTTTAAGCTTTCTATTATTGCCTCCTCATCTATTTTTTTTGAATTTTCTAATAAATATTTACTAAACCGCAGATGCGATTCGTAGATAATTTTCCGCCCGTATTCCGTCAAAGAAATTTTCGAATAGCGTTTATCTGAAGACATTGGTTGAATTGTTATAATGTCTTTCTCGACCATCTTTGAAATAATACGACTCATAGCCTGTTTAGAAATTTGCGCTTGTTGGGCTAGAAGTTTGTTTGTGGTGCCTTCTTCATTAATATGTATCAAAATTTGCATATAAGATAGTTGAAACTTTCCAGGCCATAAATCTTTCAAATTGATTTCAGCCCATTCTTCAATATCCTTCTTTAAAGCATATATTGTTCTAATATATTCGATAGGTTGTAAAATTTTAAACAAATCCATTTTCTTAGTTTTAAGGGTGCAACAAACATAATAACATAAACAAGAACTGCCAAATGTTGTAAATCCTTCACATTTCTTACTCTACTCTATTTCTCATTTAGCGATACACAGGGTATCCAAATATAGGCAGTCCGGAATTGAAGTCGTTCTATATTACAAATCAGTGTGTGAGAGGGCTTCGTCAAACCAAGTTCTCCAATCCGAACTCAGCCAGCTTATCTACGATTGGTAAAGTTTTCAATCCCAATTCTGTCAACTGATATTCCACTTTAGGAGGAATTTGGGGATAGACTTTTTTGGTGACGAGCTTATGTTCTACAAGCATAT
>Ga0233365_1000157_pt1 | contig 35686 bp, 34 predicted proteins | sample ElkDunMinimDraft_27_FD_191535 | JGI IMG/M metagenome (GOLD analysis project Ga0233365, IMG submission 191535) | Fecal eukaryotic communites from dung pellets of Tule Elk in California, USA - Elk Dung C36 | ecosystem: Host-associated > Mammals > Digestive system > Large intestine > Fecal | place...
CGGGCCTGACACGGAAAAGCCGGAGGGGCGCGCTGTCCCCGTCCGGCTTTTATGCATTATCCGGGTTTTGCGGGGCCGGGGCCAGCGTGGCCCGGCCGTGGTCGCGGGGCGCTCAGCCGCGGACGAAATACAGGGCGGCCAGGCCGCAGGCCAGCACCGTGGCGCCGAGGCGGCGCAACTGCGGCTCGGGCACCGCCTGCAGTTGCTCGGCCATCCGCTTCCAGCCGCCAGGGGCGACGAACAGCAGCAGGCCTTCGAGCACGGCGACCAGGCACAGGGCAGCCATCAGGTCTTGCATCGGAATCCCCAGTCAGTCGCAGGTGCGGGTTGCGGGCCGGGATGGGGCCCTGCGCGCCCGCGGCCCCCATCCGCCTTCGGCACCTTCCCCCGCAGGCGGGGGAAGGAAGATCGGCAGCACCTTCCCGCCGGAGGGGGAAGGAAGATCGGCAGCACCTTCCCGCAGGCGGGACGAGGAATACCGGCGGGCACGTTCCCGCGGCGTGCCGGGCCTCCAGGCCTGGCACGCCGGGCCCGCTCTCCGCGTACCGGGAGGCGGGCCGGCAGGCGTCAGCGGTCGCTGCGCAGGTACTGCAGGAACGGGTCGTTGCGCTCGAGCACGATCACGCCGTTGCCGTCGGCGAAGGAGGCGCGGTAGGCCTCCAGGCTGCGCTGGAAGGCGTAGAAGGACGGATCGCGGCTGGCGGCCTCGCCATAGATGCGCGTGGCCTCGGCATCGCCCTCGCCGCGCAGCTTCTGCGCGTCGCGCTCGGCCTCGGCGACCAGCACGGTGCGCTCCCGGTCGGCCTGGGCGCGGATGATGCGCGCCTGCTCCTCGCCTTCCGCACGCAGGCGGCTGGCCACCTGGCGGCGTTCGGCGCGCATGCGGTCGTAGACCTGGGCGATCACGTCGCTGTCGGTGGGCAGGTCGATCTGCTTGAGGCGGATGTCGATCACGCGCATGCCCAGGGTCTTGGCGGCCGCGTTGATGCCCTCGAGCTGGCTGACGATGATCTCCGAGCGATCGCCCGAGACCAGCTGCTGCAGCGTGCGCGAGTTGATCTCGTTGCGCAGCGAGTCCTTGATGATCGGCGCCAGGCGTTCGTTGGCCAGGTCCATCTGGCCGCCGGTGGCGCGGTAGAAGTCCGCCACGTCGCTGATGAGCCCGATCGCGACGAAGTCCACGCTCACGTCCTTGCGCTCGGAGGTGAGGTAGCGCTCGGGCGAGAACTCGGCGGCGTAGAAGCGGCGGTCGAACACGCGCGCGGTTTCGATCAGCGGCACCTTGAAGTGCAGGCCGGGGCCGATGTCGGTGCGGGCCACGCGGCCCAGGTTGAGCACCAGCGCGGTCTGGCCTTCGCGCACCACGTATACCGATCCGAGCAGGAGCAGCAGCGCGACGATCGCGATCGGGACGATCAGGTTGAGTCTCATCGGTTGCCTCCTTCAGCGCGCGCGCCACGGGTCGGCCGCGGCAGGGTGGATTCCGACGCGGCGTCGCTGGGCGGAACCACCACGTCCTGCGGCAGCAGCGGCGGCTGGGTGGCGGTCGATGCGCCGTCGGATTGCGGGTTCATGGGCACGTAGATCAGCTGGCGGCCATCGCCGCCGACGATGGTGCGGTTGCCGGCGAGCACCTGCTGCACGGTGTCCAGCCACAGGCGCTTGCGGGTGACCTCGGGCGCGGCGCGGTAGGCCTCCACCAGCAGGGTGAAGCGCTCGGCGTCACCGATGGCGCGCGCGACCGAAGCGGTCTTGTAGCCCTCGGCGGTGGTGCGCAGGCGCTGCGCGTCGCCGCGGGCCTCGGGCACGACGCGGGCGGCATAGGCGCGCGCTTCGTTGACCAGCCGCTCGTTGGTCTGCTGGGCGCTGTTGACCTCGTCGAAGGCCGGCTTGACCTCTTCGGGCGGACGCGCGTCCTGCAGGTTGAGTTCGGTCACCACCAGGCCGGTGCGATAGGCGTCCAGCGAAGCCTGCAGCGCGGTCGAGGCCGCGACGGACAGCGGTCCGCGCGCGTTGAGCGCGGTGTCGAGGTCGGCGCGGCCGATCTGCTCGCGCACGGCGCTCTGCGCGACCTGCTCGAGCACGCGCACGGCGTTCTGGGTGCCGAACAGGAACATCACCGGATCGGCCACGCGGTACTGCACGTTGAACGACACGGTGACGATGTTCTCGTCGCGCGTCAGTACCGGCAGGCTGTTGGTGAAGGTGCGCACGCTGGTGGCGTCGACCTTGACCACGGTCTCGATCGGCCACGGCGCCTTGAAGTTCGGACCCGGCTGCATGACGCGCGCGATCTCGCCGAAGCGCAGCACCACGCCGCGCTGCTGTTCGCCGATCAGCACGAAGCAGTTGAACACCAGCCACACCACGAGGGCCACGCCGATCCAGCGCAGCGGATGTCCGCCGCCGCCACCGCCGAAGATGCCGCGCAGGCGATCGCCCAGGTCGCCCAGGCCTCCGCCGCCGCGGCCGCGCTTGGGCGGCCAGGGATTGCGGCCGTCGCCGCCGGGACGCGGGCGTTCGGGGCGCTCGCCATTGTTCTTGCCGGGAATGTTCCAGGCCATGCCTGCTCCAGTCTGGTGTGCGCCCTGCCCTGCCGGCCTGGCCCATCGTGCATCGAGTGCGGGTGCGGGTGCCGGCGGCGGACCATGGACCTGGTCGCCGATCGGGCCGTACCTGCGGGTTGGCTAGTTTACAGGGTGGGGTCTGGCTCGAGTTCGGGCAAGAGCGGACGCAGCGCGGCGCCATCGGCCTGCGCCGCCAGGCGGGCGGCATCGGCCTCCGACAGGTCGATCTGCAGGCGCCAGCCGTCGCCATCGTGCGATTCGGAGCGTACCGCGTCGAGCTGGTGCAGGCGCGCGCGCAGGCGCCCGGCCTCCGGGCCCAGGGCCAGTTCGGCCACGACCCGGCGCTGTGCCAGGCGCGCGGACAGGGCTTCCTGCAGCAGATCCAGGCCCAGGCCGTCGCGCGCCGAAATCCAGACCCGTTCGCGGCCGATGGCCACGGTGCCGCCGGGCAGCGCCTCGCCTTCGGCGGCCGCGGACTCGGGCGCGTCGCGGCGGGCCTGGGCGCCTTCGATGCGGTCGATCTTGTTGAACACCAGCAGCTGCGGGATATCGCCGGCGCCGATCTCGGCGAGCACCGCGTCGACCTGGCGGATGCGCTCCTCGCGCAGCGGATCGGCCGCGTCGATCACGTGCAGCAGCAGGTCGGCCTCGCGCGCCTCCGACAGGGTCGAGCGGAACGCGGCCACCAGCTCGTGCGGCAGGTCGCGCACGAAGCCCACCGTGTCGGCCAGCACCACCGGCCCGCTGGGCAGGGCGATGCGCCGTACCGTCGGGTCGAGGGTGGCGAACAGCTGGTCGGCGGCATAGGCCGCGGCGCCGGTGAGTGCGTTGAACAGGGTCGACTTGCCGGCGTTGGTGTAGCCGACCAGGGCCACGCGCGGCACTTCGCTGCGCACGCGGGCGCGCCGCATCTGGTCGCGCTGCACCTGCACCTTGGCCAGCCGCTTCTGCAGCATGTCCACGCGCTTCTGCAGCAGGCGGCGGTCGGTCTCGAGCTGGGTTTCGCCCGGGCCACGCAGGCCGATCGAGCCGCCGCGCTGGCGCTCCAGGTGGGTCCAGCCCCGCACCAGGCGGGTGGACATGTGCTTGAGCTGGGCCAGTTCGACCTGCAGCTTGCCGTCGTGGCTGCGCGCGCGCTGGGCGAAGATGTCCAGGATCAGGCCGGTGCGGTCGACCACGCGCCGCTCCAGCAGCTTCTCCAGGTTGCGCTCCTGGCCGGGCGTCAGGTGGTGGTTCACCAGCACCAGGTCGGCACCGGACGCCTCGCAGGCGGCCTTCACTTCCTCCAGCTTGCCGGTGCCGATCAGGATCGCCGGATTGGGTTTGTCGATGCGGGCGGTGAGCACGGTGGCCACCGTGGCGCCGGCCGAGCGCGCCAGTTCGGCGAACTCTTCCAGTTCGGCATCATCGGGGGCGCCACCGGCGTGGGGCTGGATCAGCAGCGCGTGTTCACCCTTGCGGGAGCGCTCGAACAATTGGGTCGGCATCGGATCTCGGCGGTTGGCTCAGCCACCCCACATGGAGGCTGGCGCGCCCGTCTTCAACCGCCGGGACGCCTCGCGGCGCCCCGGGAACCGGTTTCAGGCCGGATCGGCCGGTGCCTCTTCGCCGCCATCGGCGGCCTGCACCACCCCGCCACCCGGTCCCACGCGTACATTGCGCGCCGGCACCACGGTGGAAATGGCGTGCTTGTAGACCATCTGGCTGACGGTATTGCGCAGCAGGACCACGAACTGGTCGAAGGATTCGATCACGCCCTGCAGCTTGATGCCGTTGACGAGGTAGATCGAGACGGGTACGCGTTCGCGGCGCAGCGCGTTCAGGAAAGGATCCTGCAAGGACTGTCCCTTGGACATGGTGTTTCCCCAGCTTGGTTATTGTTGTGTCCGGCCGGCGCCCCTTGCGGGCCATCCCGGCCGCATTGCCCGACCCGCAGCATCCCCCTCGGCGGCAACACGGCGATGGTACACAACCGGCCACGCTGCGCACGCGCAATGCGGCGCATCCGGTCACAAAAAGCACGGCAAAGCGTGCGCCGGTTCGCGCTGGCGGCCGTACGGCGGTCGGATCAGGCCGTGCCGGCCCGGGCCGGGCCCAGGAAGCCCGCCACGGCGTCGGTGATGGCGCGGGTTCCCTGCCCCGGATCGAACCACCGCGCATCCAGCTGTCCCCGCAGCCAGGTGAGCTGGCGCTTGGCCAGCTGCCGGGTGGCGGCGATGGCGCGTTCGCGGAACTGGCTGGCGTCGACCTGGCCGTCCATGTGCTCCCAGGCCTGGCGGTAGCCGACCGCGCGGATCGCGGGCAGGTCCAGCGGCGCGGGGTGCGCGCGCAGTTCGGGCAGGGCCCGCAGCGTGCGCACCTCGTCCAGGAAGCCGGCCGCGAGCATCGCGTCCAGGCGCGCGGCGATGCGCGCGTGCAGCAGCGACCGTTCCGCCGGCGCGATCACCAGCTTCAGCACCCGCACCGGCAGGCGCGGCGGGGTGGCGGCCTCGCCTTGCCATGCGCTGATCGGACGGCCGCTGAGCCGGAACACCTCCAGCGCGCGCTGGATGCGCTGCGGATCGCCGGGCTTGATCCGCGCGGCGGCCAGGGGATCGACCCGTGCCAGTTCGGCATGCATGGCGGCCCAGCCGCGCTCGCCGGCCTCGGCGGCGATGCGCGCGCGCAGCAGCGGGTCGGCTTCCGGCATCGGCGACAGGCCGCGCAGCAGCGCCTGGAAATACAGGCCGGTGCCGCCTGCCAGGATCGGCAGACGCCCGCGCGCGAGGATGCCGTCGATGGCCTCGCGCGCGTCGCGCGCGAACTGCGCCGCCGAATAGGTCTGCCAGGGATCGCGCAGGTCGAGCAGATGGTGCGGGGCCCGCGCGCGCTCGCCGGCATCGGGCTTGGCCGAGCCGATGTCCAGGCCCCGGTAGACCAGGGCCGAGTCGACGCTGACGATCTCGCCGCCGAAGCGCTCCGCCCAGTCCAGCGCGAGCGCGGTCTTGCCCGAGGCGGTGGGCCCCATCAGGGCGATGGCGGGCGGTCGCATATCGGCAGGCATGACCGCCATTATCGGCGCCGGCGCAGCACTTGGCGCGTCGCGCGACGACGCGGGGACTGCCTCCGGGCGTCGATGGGCGTCGCGGCTGCGGCGCCCCCCACCCCGACCCTCCCCCGCATGCGGGGGAGGGAGCGGAGCAAGGCCGATGGGTTCTCTCTCCCCGCGCGAAGCCAATGGGCCATCTCCCTCCCCCGCTCGCGGGGGCGGGTTGGGGTGGGGACACGGCAGCACGCCAATCGCTCCCCCGCTCCAAGGCGATGCGCCCTTTCCCTCCCGCTTCCCCAACGCGACGCCAATGGGCCGTCTCCCTGCCCCGCTCGCGGGGGAGGGCCGGGGTGGGGGCAGGCAGCACGACAAACCGCTCCCCCGCAATCGAGCGCGCGCAACCCCTTCGGCGCGCGTCCGACGTTCAAGCTTGGGACCATCACGGAGCTCGCCATGCATCGCCACGCCCTTGCCGTTGCCCTGCTCGCCGCCATCACCGCCGCCGCCTGCGGCATGCACGGCCATCGCGCCGCGCGCGGGCCGTCGCCCTCCCCGGCCGTCGACAACGCCTCAGCCGATGCCATCCATGCGCCCGCCAGCGGCCCGCGCGAGCGCGAAGCGGCGGTGCGGCACATGTCGCCGGTCGCACTCGCGGCGATGCGCGCCGCCGCCCCGCAGGCGCGTGCCCCGGCCGCGCATGCCCTCCCCACCCCACCGCCCGCCAACACCGAGCGCTACGCCGCGCATCCCGACAATCCGGTCCACCGCGTTGCCGAACAGCCGGTGTCGACCTTCTCGGTCGATGTCGATACCGGCAGCTACAGCAACGTGCGGCGGATGCTGCGCGCCGGCGTGCGGCCGCCGGCGGACGCGGTGCGCGCGGAAGAATTCATCAACTACTTCGACTACGGCCATCCCGGCCCCGCATCGATGGACACGCCTTTCCGCGCGACCACCGAGATCGCACCGGCGCCCTGGGATGCACGCCGGCACCTGCTGATGATCGGCATCAAGGGTTACGACGTGCCCAGGGCGCAGTTGCCGCCGGCCAACCTGGTGTTCCTGCTCGACACCTCGGGTTCGATGCATTCGCCCGACAAGCTGCCGCTGCTCAAGCAGGCCTTCGCCGAACTGACCGCCGAACTGCGCGCGCAGGACCGGGTCTCGATCGTGGTCTATGCCGGCTCGGCCGGGCTGGTGCTGCCGCCGACCCCGGGCGATCGCAAGGACGAGATCCTGGCGGCGCTCGCCCGCCTGCAGGCGGGCGGCAGCACCAACGGCGGCGACGGCATCGGCCTGGCATACGCGATGGCGCGCAGCGCCTTCATCGCCGATGGCGTCAACCGCGTGATCCTGGCCACCGACGGCGACTTCAACGTCGGCACGATCGACGGCGGCTCGCTGGAAACCCTGGTCGCCGACCAGCGCCGCTCCGGCATCGCCCTGACCACGCTGGGTTTCGGCCGGGGCAACTACAACGACCACCTCGCCGAACGCCTGGCCGACGCCGGCGATGGCAACCACGCCTACATCGACACGCTGCAGGAAGCGCGCAAGGTGCTGGTGGAGGAGATGTCCGCCACCCTGCTGACCATTGCGCAGGATGTGAAGATCCAGATCGAGTTCAACCCGGCCCTGGTGTCCGAGTACCGCCTGGTGGGCTATGCCAACCGCATGCTGGCGCGCGAGGACTTCGCCAACGACCGTGTCGACGCCGGCGACATCGGCGCCGGCCACGAGGTCACTGCGCTGTACGAGATCAGCCTGGTCGGCGCCGGTGGCGAGCGGTTGCCGGCGCTGCGCTACGCCGCGCCGGGCGTCCCGGCGCACGCCTCCGGGGCCGGCGAATTCGCGCATCTTCGCCTGCGCTACAAGCGCCCCGGCCAGACCCGAAGCCAGCTGATCGAAACCCCGGTCACCCGTGCCGCCATGCGGGCGCGTCCCAGCCAGTCCATGCGCTTTGCCGCCAGCGTGGCCGGCTTCGCCGATGCGCTGCGCGGTGGCGCGCACCTGGGCGATTGGGACTGGACCGCGATCGCGGCCGACGCCCGGTCGGCGCAGGGGCGCGACCCCTGGAAGCTGCGCGCCGAGTTCGTGGAACTGGTCGAGTCGGCGGCGCTGCTGGCCAGGCACGCCGGCACGCCACCGGCGCCGCCGCTGGCCTGGTGACTCAGGCCGGCAGCGGCACCGCGGCCGGACCGGCCTGGCCGGCGCGCGCCGCCTGCGGCCGTCCGAACAGGTAGCCCTGCCCGTAGGCGCAGCCCAGTTCGAACAGCAGTTGCCGCTGGTGGGCGGTTTCGACGCCCTCGCCGATGGTGTCGATGCCGAGCGTGCCGGCCAGCGCGAGGATCGCCCGCACCAGGGCCAGGCTCTCGGCCTGGGTTTCGCCCGACAGTCCGGCGATGAAGCTCTGGTCGATCTTCAGCGCCTGGATCGGAAAACGATGCAGGTACGACAGGGCAGAAAAGCCGGTGCCGAAGTCGTCGAGCAGGGCCAGCACGCCCTGCGCGCGCAGCGCGCCGAGGATGCGCGCGGCGCGCGGCGCGTCGTCGAGCAGCGCGCCCTCGGTGATCTCGATGCGCAGGCGGCGCGGATCCACCCCGGCCTCGTCGGTGGTGCGCAGCAGGCGCTCGGCGAAATCCTCGGCGTGGAAGTGGCGCGGGGACACGTTGATCGACACATAGCCGTCCGGGTTCTTCGCCATCCAGGCGACCACGCGCCGGTACAGCAGCCAGTCGACCTGTTCGATCAGGCCGCTGTCCTCGCATACGCGCAGGAACTCCGACGGCGGCAGCCAGCCGTGCAGTTCGTGCTTCCAGCGCAGCAGCGCCTCGTGACCGACCACCACGCCGTCGGCCAGCCGCACGATGGGCTGGAAATGCGGCTCGAAGGCGTCGCGCTGGATCGCGCGGCGCAGGTCGGCCTCCAGATCGAGCAGGCGCATCGCCTCGGCCCGCATCTCCTCGTCGAATACCGCGCTGCGGTCGCGGCCACGCGCCTTGGCCCGGTACATCGCCGCGTCCGCGTCGCGCAGCAGTTCGTCGGCATGCCGGTAGCGCGGCTGCCACAGTGCGATGCCGATGCTGGCCGACGGAAACAGCTCGCGTCCCGCCACCCACATCGAGCGCCCGAGCTTGCGCAGGATGCGGCTGGCGCGCGCCTCGGCCGAGGGCCCGTCGCCCACCGACGCCAGCACGATCGCGAACTCGTCGCCGCCCAGCCGCGCAACCACGTCCTCGACCCCGATCGCGGCGCGGATCCTGCGCCCGATCTCGATCAGCATCGCATCGCCCGCGGCGTGGCCCATCGAGTCGTTGATCAGCTTGAAGCGGTCCAGGTCCAGGAACAGCACCGCGAAGCGCTCGCGCCCCGGCTCGTGCATGCGCCGCATCATCCCGTCGAGGCGGTCCAGCAGGTAGACGCGGTTGGGCAGTCCGGTCAGGTCGTCGTGGCGGGCCTGGTGGGTCAGGCGCTGCTGCGCGCGAACGCGCTCCCCGATCTGCGCGCGCAGTTCGCGGTTGGCCTGTTCCAGTTCGCGCGTGCGCGCCTCGACGCGGAACTCGAGCTCGGCATGCGTGGCCTTGAGCGCCTCCTGTGCGCGCTTGCGCGCCAGCGCGCCGCCCACGTGGTGGGCCACGAAGGTCAGAAGGTCCTGGTCGCCGGGGCTGAAAGCGACCTGGGTGCCATAGCTCTGCACCGCGATCACGCCGCAGGTCATGCCATCGCGCGTCAGCGGCACGCCCAACCAGCAATGGGCCACCGTGCCATGCCCGCGCATCTGTCCTGCATCCTCCAGCTGGCTCATGCCATAGCGATCGACCAGCAGCGCCTGGCCGGTGCGGATCACGTACTCGGTCAGGCCCATGCCGAGCCTGCGCGGCCTGCGCACGGCATCGCGCTCGTCCACGGAGTAGGGGAATTCCAGCGAGGTGCCGTCCTCGGACAGCAGGGCGATGTAGAAATTCCGGGCATCGAGCAGTTCGTCGATGATGGCGTGCATGTCGGCGTAGAAGCGCTCGATGCTGCCGGCCGTGATCGACAGTTCGCTGATGCGGAACAGCGCGCGCTGCAGCCGCTCGGCGCGCTCGCGCTCGGCGATCTCGGCCTCCAGCACCCAGTTCGCATGCTGCAGTTCGCGCGTGCGCTCGTCGACGCGCCGCTCGAGCTCCTCCTGCGCGGACTTTCGGTCGAGCGCGGTCAGGATGTGCTGGGCCACGAACTCGAGCAGCGCGCGATCCTCGTGGGTGTAGCGCTCGGGCTGGTCGTAGCTCTGCACGACCACCGCACCGCTGACGTGGCAGTCGCGGCGCATCGGCACGCCCAGCCAGTCGGCGCTGTCGGGGCCGTGCGCCGGATCCTTGGTGACGCCGAGCGCGCGGCGCACCTGGGTCGAGGGGCCGAGCATCGGCTGGCCGTGGTGCAGCAGCGCCACGGTCAGGCTGTTGGGCATGTCGGCGACCGGGATCTCCTCGTCGGGATTGGCGACCCAGGGGTCGCGCTGGTCGACGAAATAGAGGAAGCGCAGGGTCTCGCGGACATCGTCGTAGCAGACGATGTAGAAATTGTCCGCCGGCATCAGGGTGCCGACGATGGCATGGATGCGCGCCAGCATCTCCTGCATGTCGAGGGTGTCGCCGGACAGGTCGGCGATCTCGTACAGCGCCTGGCGCAGGCGCTCGGACTTGCGCAGGCCCTCGATGCGCGACTGCGCGCGGTTGCTGGCCAGGTGCGCCTCGACCGTGCAGCGGGCCAGGCCCAGCCAGCCCGCCCGCAACGCGTCGGGCAGCCGCTGCCCCGGTTGCACCACCAGGGCCAGGCGCGCGACGTCGACGGGCCAGGCCAGCGCGAGATCATGCCGGCCGGAGGGCGGGCCCCGGCCCTGCAGCATCGCCGCCGCGGCAGCGACGGCAGCCTCGCCGCGCCCGCCCGCACCGCTGGCGCCGGCGCCCAGCACCGGGTCGTCCCAGGCCAGGCCGACGGACGTGCCCGGGGGCAGCGTCCTGGCCAGCAGGGGCGCAAGGCCGGCCAGTCCCGCCAAGTCCCCGGGGTCCGGTATGCACGACGCGTCCTCGGGGATATTCACGGTCAGATAGCCTCCATCGAAAAAGCATAACGTGATCCACTGCCCAATCCGGCAACCCTGTTGGTGGCTGTCGCGCGTTCCCGACCTCCATGTCCCCGACCCGCCTTCTGCCGCACCCCCTGCCCCGCAGCCGCCGCTTCACTCGCACCGGGGCAGGGCTTACCCTGCTGCCGGTGAACGAAGCCGCGCCCGCCAGCGACCCTGAACCCAGCGACGAGACGCTGATGCTGGCCTATGCCGCGGGCGAGATCGGGGCCTTCGAGCTGCTGTACGCGCGCCATCGCCTGCGCCTGTACCGGTTCGTGCTGCGGCAGTTGCGCGACCCGGCCCTGGCCGAGGAACTGTTCCAGGACGTGTGGCAGCGCCTGGTCGCCGCGCGCGCCAGCTGGACGCCGGAGGCCGCCTTCGCCACCTGGCTGTACCGGATCGCCCACAACCGCCTGGCCGACCACTGGCGGGCGCAGCAGCACCGGCCGCCGGCACCGGCCGATGCCGACGAACGCACCGCGCGCGTGCCCGACCCGGACACGCCGGAGCGGCATCTGTCCGAGTTCGAGCAGCGCCGCCGGCTGCAGCTGGCGCTCGACGAGCTGCCGCCCGAGCAGCGCGAGGCGATCGCGCTGCGGCTGGAGCAGGAACTGAGCCTGGAAGAGATCGGCCGGATCACCGGGGTCGGCCGCGAAACGGTGAAATCGCGCCTGCGCTACGCCATGGACAAGCTGCGCGCGCGGCTGGGGACGGCCACGCCATGAGCGGACACGGACACGAACCGCTGACGCCGGAAGAGCGCGAGTTCGCGCAGCGGCTTTCGCGCCTGGATGCCAGTGCCGCGCCCTCGCCCGCGCTCGATGCCAGCGTTCTGGCCATGGCCCGCGCCGCCGGCGATGGCGGCACGTCGGCACCGGCACCGGCGCCGGCACCGGCGCCGGCGATCGGTCGGCGACGCCGGCGCTGGCCGCTGGGCATGGGCATCGCCGCCTCGCTGGTCGTGGCCGTGGGGATCGCCTGGCAACTGCGCCCACAACCCGACACCGCGACGCTGGCCCTGCCCCAGGAAACGGTGTCCGCAGCCGCGGTCGCCAGGCAGGTCGCCGACGACAGCGTGGATAGGGCACCCGACGATGCCACGGCCGCACGCGGCCGCGCGTTGACCGACCCCGGAACGGCCGAGCCGGCGAGCGCGCCTGCTTTGCCATCGGCCGCGACGCCCCAGCGGCAGCCGGAGCCGACCGTCGCGCAGCCGCGACGCGGCGCGGCGCCACCGCAGCCGCCGATCGCGGACACGGATCCTGCGCCGGCGCCTGCCCGCGCCGCAGCAGCGGCCGACGCCGGGCTGGCGGCCCGCAGCGAGTCCGTGCGGCAGGATGCGCCCGCGCTGCGTGCGCCGCCGCCGCGGCCTGCGGCGCCCACGCTGATCCTGGACGACGCAGCGCCTGCCGCGAGCGCGACGGACGCCGCCGCCGCTGCCGCATCCGCGCAGGTGCCCGCGCCACCGGCGACGAGCCCGCCCAGGCCAGCTGCGCGCAGGGCGCCAACGCCGGAAGCGGTGGACGTGCTCGCCGACCAGCCGCTCGACGAGCAGCCTCCCGCCTCGGTCGATTCGCCGGCGGTGCGCGAGCGCTGGCTGCAACGCATCCGCGAATTGCGCGAGGCCGGGCAGGACGAGGCGGCGCGCGCGAGCCTGCTCGAGTTCACGCGTCGCCATCCGCAGGCCGACGTGCCGGCCGACCTGCGCCCGCTGCTCGGACGATGACGCTCGATACGCTGGCCGCGCCGGCGCAACACACCATCGAGGTCAGGCACAGCCGCTTCCTGGCGCGCGCCGCGCCCATCGCCTCGCCCGCCGACGCCGCGGCCTTCCTGCGCGAGGTCGCGGTGCCCGACGCCACGCACAACTGCTGGGCCTGGCGCCTGGGCGGCGACTACCGCAGCAGCGACGACGGCGAACCGGCCGGCACCGCCGGTCGCCCGATCCTGGCCGCGATCGACGGCCAGGGCTACGACCGCGTGGCGGTGGTGGTCACGCGCTGGTTCGGCGGGATCAAGCTCGGCGCGGGCGGCCTGGTGCGCGCCTATGGGGGCGCCGCCGCCGAATGCCTGCGCCTGGCCGAGCGCCTGCCGCTGGTGGACACGGTGACGCTGGCCGTGCACGTCGGGTTCGAGGACATCTCGCTGCTGCACCACCTGCTGCCGGCCTTCGGGGCGGTCAAGCAGGCCGAATCCTTCGACGCCGAAGGCGCGAGGATCGCGTTCGAACTGCCCGCCGACCAGGCCGGCGCCTTGAAAACCCGCCTGCGCGACGCCACTCGTGACCGGGCACGTTTCGATGATGAAGGCTGATGGCGTTTTCCCGTGACAGGCGCAGTCGCGCCAGCGACACCGCGTCCGCCACACCGGATGCCGCCAAGGCGCCGATAGGTTCGCTGCGCACGCTGTGGCCGTTCGTGATGCGCCAGAAGGGGCTGTTCGCCGCCTGGCTGGTGGCGCTGGTCGCTTCTTCCAGCGCAACGCTCGCGCTACCGGTGGCGGTGCGCCATGTCATCGACCAGGGCTTCAGCAGCGGCAGCAACATCGACGCCACCTTCGCCATGGTGCTGCTGGTGGCGCTGGCGCTGGCCTTCGCCACCGCCGCGCGCTTCTTCTTCGTCTCCCTGCTCGGCGAGCGCGTGGTGGCCGACCTGCGCAACCGCCTGTACGCGCACATGGTCGGCCTGGACCAGGCCTTCTTCGAGCGCAGCCGCAGCGGCGAGCTGGTCTCGCGCCTGAGCGCGGACACCGAACTGCTGCGCAGCGTGATCGGATCGACCATGTCGGTGGCCCTGCGCAGCGTGGTGACCGTGCTGGGCAGCGTGGTGATGCTGGTGGTCACCAGCCCCAAGCTGGCGGTGTGGGCGCTGGTGGGCATCCCCCTGTTCGTGCTGCCGCTGGTGCTGGGCGGCCGGCGGCTGCAGAAGATCTCGCGCCAGGCCCAGGACCGCGTGGCCGACGCCAATTCGCTGGCCGCCGAATCGCTGGGTGCGATCCGCACGGTGCAGGCGCATGCGCGCGAGGATTACGAACGCGGCCGCTTCGCCGACGCGGTGGCGCTGTCGGTGGCGACGGCGCGCCGGCGCATCGGCGTGCAGTCGCTGGTCACCGCGGTGGCGATCTCGCTGATCTTCGGCGCCATCATCCTGGTGCTGTGGTCGGGCGCGCATGACGTGATCCAGGGCGACATGACAGCCGGCACGCTCGGCCAGTTCGTGCTGTACGCGCTGCTCGGCGCCGGCTCGGTGGGCGCGTTGGCGGAAGTGTGGAACGAACTGCAGCGCGCGGCCGGCGGCATGGGCCGCATCAGCGAACTGCTGGGCGAGCGCAGTGCCATCGTGGCGCCGACGCAACCGGCCGCCCTGCCGAGGCCGCTGCGCGGCGCGGTGCGCCTGGAGGACGTGTCGTTCCACTATCCCTCGCGCCCGGATGCGCCGGCCCTGCACGATTTCAACCTGGACGTGGCGCCCGGCGAGACGGTGGCCCTGGTCGGCCCTTCGGGCGCGGGCAAGAGCACGGTGTTCGCGATGCTGCTGCGCTTCCACGATCCGCAGTCGGGCACCGTGCGCATCGACGGCGTCGACGTGGCCACGCTCGATCCGGCGGCCCTGCGCGACGCGATCGCGCTGGTGCCGCAGCAGCCTGCGATCTTCGCCGCCAGCGCGCGCGACAACATCCGCTACGGACGGCTGGGCGCCAGCGATGCCGACGTTGAGGCCGCCGCGAGCGCGGCCGAGGCGCACGAGTTCATCCAGGCCCTGCCCGCCGGCTACGACGAGCAGTTGGGCGAGCGCGGCGCGCGCCTGTCGGGCGGGCAGCAGCAACGCATCGCGATCGCGCGCGCGCTGCTGCGCGACGCGCCCATCCTGCTCCTGGACGAAGCCACCTCGGCGCTGGACGCGCAGAGCGAGCGCGCGGTACAGACCGCGCTCGAACACCTGATGGAAGGGCGCACGACGCTGGTCATCGCGCACCGCCTGGCCACCATCCTCAAGGCCGACCGCATCGTGGTGATGGACCGCGGGCGCATCGTGGCCCAGGGCACGCACGAACAGCTGCTGGCCCAGGAAGGCCTCTACGCCGAACTGGCGCGCCTGCAGTTCATCGACTGAGCGCCGGCGCCGTTCCGGCCGCCGCGTCCGCGGCCAGCGCGCGGCAATGCGCGGCCGTCGCATCGTCCATCGGGAAGCAGCATTCGATGTGCAGCTCGTCGAGCGTGATGTCGCGCGGCATGGCGAAGCTGGTGATGGTCGAGAAGAAACGCAGCTCGATGCCGTCCCGGCGCAGGACCGTGGTCAGCAGCGGCGACGGCGGCGCCGACAGGTCGCGCGAGCGCCAGCGCGCGGGCACGCCCGGGTAGGCGAGCATCTCGCGCAGCAGCTCGCGGGCCACCGCGTCGCCGGGCGCAGCCGCGACCTGGTCGTGCAGGTGCCGGATCAGCTCGCCGGCCACCTCCTCCCAGTTCGCGATCGCGGCGCGCAGGTCGGCCGGATCGAAGAACTGCCGCATGATGTTGTCGTGGGCGCTGGCGCGACCGCCCAGCATCAGCCCGTTCACGCGTCCGGCGGCGGCATTGGCGCGCAGCACGTCCCAACGCCGGTTGATCAGGAACGCCGGGTACGGGGATTGCTGGGCGAGGATCGCATCGATGGCCTGGTCGATACGTGCCAGCGCCGGCGCGTCCAGGGCGCTCTCCGGGAACTGCGGCGCATAGCCGGCATCGAGCAACAGGACGTTGCGTTCGCGCAGCGGCATTTCCAGGGAATCGGCCAGCCGCGAGAGCAGGGCACGCCCAGGCTGCGACCTGCCGGTCTCGATGCAGCTCAGGTGGCGCGTCGAGGTTTCCGCCGCCAGGGCCAGCTGCAACTGGCTCAGGTGGCGTGCGATGCGCCACTCGCGCAGTCGCGCGCCGACCGGCGACAGGGTCGCGCCCGGGTCCGGGAGCGGTGGGTTTCCGTCCATGCCGGCAGGATACGGCGGGCGGCCGCAGCGCGGCCATGACCCCGGGGTCAAGCCGCCATGACCGGCCCGTCATTGCCGCGCACCGCCGGTGCAGGCGAGCCTGTCCGCTTCCGATCCGCAGGAGCCACGCCATGCATCCGCGCACCGAACTCGCCCGCCGCCTGCACGCACTGCATCGCGGGCCAAGACCGCTGCTGCTGTTCAACATCTGGGACGCGGGCAGCGCGAGGACCGTCGCCGCATGCGGTGCCGAGGCGCTCGCCACCAGCAGCTGGGCGGCGGCCGCGGCTCACGGCGTGGACGACGGCGAACACCTGCCGCTGCGGGCGACGATCGAGGCTGTCAGGCGGATCGCGGCGGCGTCCGGGCTGCCGCTGACGGTCGACCTGGAACGCGGGTTCGGCGATCCCGGCTCGACCGTCGCACAGGCGATCGAGGCGGGCGCGGTCGGCTGCAATCTCGAGGACGGCCTGGGTGCCGGGCTGCGTCCGCCAGGGGAACAGGCGGCCCTGATCCGGGAGGCGCGCGCAGCGGCCGACGCCGCCGGACTGCCGTTCTTCATCAACGCGCGCACGGACCTGTTCCTGCAAGGCGCCGACGGGCGCGACGAGGACCGGATCGAACAGACGCTGTCGCGGGCGCGGGCATACGCGGGCGCCGGTGCCGATGGCCTGTTCGTGCCCGGGCTGACGGACCCGGCGCTGATCGCGACCCTGGTGCGCGGGTGCGCGCTGCCGCTCAACATCATGGTGGTGCCGGGCTGTCCGCCGCTGGCGGAGCTGGCGCGGCTCGGCGTCGCGCGCGTCAGCCACGGCCCGGGCCCCTACATGTCCGCCATGCAGGCGGTCACCGGGGCCTTCGCCCTGGCGCGTGGAGACCGATCGTCCTGATCCGGGGCTGCGCACCGATGTCTACACGGCATCGCGCAGCGCGTTGCGCCAGGCGCGCGGCGATTGTCCGGTCTGGGCCTTGAACGCCCGCGACAGCGCGGTCTCGCTGCCGTAGCCCACGTCCGCGGCCACCACCTTGAGCGGACGGCCGCGGCGCAGCGCCTGCTGCGCCAGGGCGATGCGCCAGTCCTGGAGGTACTGGCCGGGGGTCGTGCCCACCGTTTCCCGGAACGCGGCGGCGAACACGCTGCGCGACATGCCGGCCTCGCGCGCCAGCGCATCGAGCGTCCAGTCGCTCGCCGGCGATTCGTGCAACGCCACCAGCGCGCCGCGCAGGCGCGGATGCGACAGTCCCGAGAGCATGCCGCCCTGCACCTGCCCGCTTTCCATGAGATGGCGCAGGACCTGGATCATCACCACTTCCAGCAGCCGCTCCACCAGCGCCACGCGCCCGCAGCGCTGCTCGAACGCCTCTTCGAACAGCAGTCCCAGCACCGGCGCCGCGCCGCCGAGTTCTTCGAGCGGCAGGCACACCACCGGCGGCAGGGCAGCGGCGATGGGGTTGCCCGCACCTCCCTCGAAGGCCAGGTGCGCGCAGACCATGTCCGCGCCGCGGACCGGATCGGTGACGAAGCGGTGGGTGAGTGGACGCGGATACAGCAACAGGCTCGGCCGCTCGATGTGCAGCGACTGCCGGCCATGCACCACTTCCAGCGGGCCGGCGCGCACCAGGTGCAGCTGGCCGTGGACGCCGTCCTCCTCGAGGGTGTTGATCCCGCACAGCGGCCCGGCGTTGAACACCCGCGCCGCGACCGGAAAGTGGGCGATGAGCGCTGCGAGCCTGTCTGCCATCCCGGGACTCCTGGTCAACTTTTCCGGACTCTACATCGCCGCCGTCACGAGCGCGCGGCGCACAGTAGCGCTCCCGGGGCACATTCCCCCGGGGCCACCCACGACGACAGGAGTTGTGCCATGTCCATCGAGAAGGTCCTCTATACCGCGACCGCCACCTCCACCGGGGGCCGCGAAGGCCACGCCCGTTCCGACGACGGCGTGCTCGATCTGCAACTGTCCATGCCCGCCTCGCTCGACGGCAGCGGCGGTCCGGGCACCAATCCCGAGCAGCTGTTCGCCGCCGGCTACGCGGCCTGCTTCCTCAGCTCGATGGATCTCATCGCCGAGCGCCAGAGGTCCGCCCTGCCCGCCGAGACCAAGGTCACCGCCCACGTCAGCATCGGCCCGATCAAGGACCACTACGGCATCCAGGTCGCGCTCGCCGTGTCCGCGCCGGGCCTGGAGCGCGACAAGCTGCAGCGGCTGATCGAGCGCGCCGACAAGGTCTGCCCCTACTCCAACGCCACCCGCGGCAACATCGACGTGAGCCTGTCGATCGCCGACTGATCCGCCCATCGCCCCCCGCCCCGCCATCGCACGGAGAACCCATGGATACCACCCCCACCCTTCCCGCCGGCATGCCGGCCCAGGCCCCGGTGCCGGCTGACGCGACCCACGCCCGCGGTCCCGCCGCGACGCCGCGCCCCGCGGCCGCGGCCCGGGTCGAAGGCAGCCACGTCGTCACCGCCGATGGCGTGCGCCTGTACTTCAAGGACTGGGGTCCGAAGGACGGCCCGGTCGTGACCTTCAGCCACGGCTGGCCGCTCAGCTCCGACAGCTGGGAAGCGCAGATGCTGTTCCTGGCCGACCACGGCTATCGCGTCGTCGCCCATGACCGGCGGGGCCATGGCCGCTCCAGCCAGCCCTGGGACGGCAACGACATGGACCACTACGCCGACGACCTGGCCGCCGTCATCGAGGCACTCGACCTGCGCGAGGCCACCCTGGTCGGATTTTCGACCGGCGGCGGCGAGGTGGCCCGCTACATCGGCCGCCACGGCACGGCGCGGGTCAAGGCCGCGGTGCTGGTCAGCGCCGTGCCGCCGATGATGCTCCGGACCGGGGACAATCCCGGCGGCCTGCCGCTGGACGTGTTCGACGGCCTGCGCAAGGGCTCGATCGACAACCGCTCGCAGCTCTATCTCGACATCGCCTCGGGCCCGTTCTTCGGCTTCAACCGTCCCGGCGCCACGCCCAGCCCGGGCCTGATCCAGGCGTTCTGGGTGCAGGGCATGCAGGGCGGGCACAAGAACACCTTCGATTCGATCGCCGCGTTCTCGGCCACGGACTTTCGCGACGACCTGGCGAAGTTCGACGTGCCGACCCTGGTGATCCACGGCGACGACGACCAGATCGTGCCGATCGACCTGTCCGGCCGCGCCTCGGCCGCGCTGGTCGAGGGCGCCCGGCTGATCGTCTACGAAGGCGGCCCGCATGGCATCACCGACACCCACAAGGAGCGCCTCAACCAGGACCTGCTGGCCTTCCTGCGCGGGTGAGCCGCTGCGCGGACGCGGCGCCTGCCGTGCCCGCCGCCTGCCGTGTCGGCCGGCCACCACCGGCCTGGATCAGCCGGCGCGCCCGATCAGCGAGGCGAACGGCGTGTCCCCGGCGAGGGCGCCGAAGACCGCGGGCGGCCCCTCGCGCAGACGGCTTGCGCAGAAGCTCGCGGCCGCGGGCGAACGCGCCTGCAGCAGCGCCGCCGCCTGCAGCAGCAGGGCCAGGTGCATGGCCAGGCGACGGGCCCGGGATTCCTCCCGGGCGCCGGCCAGCGCGCCGGGCAGCCGCGCGAGCGCGCCGTCGTAGTCGGCATCCAGGCCCGCGCCACGCGCGAGCTCGTCCTGCAGCGCGGCCAGGGCGGCCGGTTCGCGCGAGATCGCGCGCAGCACGTCCAGGCACTGGATGTTGCCGCTGCCTTCCCAGATCGAGTTCAGCGGCGCCTGCCGATACAGGCGCGGCAACAACGACTCTTCCACGTAACCGGCGCCGCCCAGACACTCCTGGGCTTCATTGACGAAGGCCGGCGCGCGCTTGCAGATCCAGAACTTGCCGATCGCGGTGGCGACGCGCGCGAACGCCGCCTCCGATGCGTCGCGGGGCGCCGCATCGACCGCGCGCGCCACGCGCATCGACAGCGCCAGCGCCGCCTCGGCCTCGATCGCCAGGTCGGCCAGCACGTTGCGCATCAGCGGCTGTTCGACCAGCGCCTTGCCGAAGACATGCCGGTGCCGGCAATGGTGCAGCGCCTGCGACAGCGCCATGCGCATCAGGCCCGCCGAGCCGAGCATGCAGTCCAGCCGGGTGAGCATCACCATCTCGATGATGGTGGCGATGCCGCGCCCCTCCTCGCCCACGCGCCAGGCCAGCGCGGCGTCGAACTCGATCTCGGAGGAGGCGTTGCTCCAGTCGCCGAGCTTGTCCTTGAGCCGCATCAGGCGGAAGCCGTTGGGCGCGCCATCGGGCAGGCGCCGCGGCAGCAGCAGGCAGGTCAGTCCGGCAGGGGCCTGCGCCAGCACGAGGAAGCCGTCGCTCATCGGCGCGGAGAAGAACCACTTGTGGCCGCGCAGTTCGTACGCGTCCCCGCCCGGCAGCGGCGTTGCGCGCGTGGTGTTGGCGCGCACGTCGCTGCCGCCCTGCTTCTCGGTCATGCCCATGCCCAGCGTCAGGCCGTGCTTGTCGGCGGCGGGCAGGTCGCGCGCGTCGTAGCGGCAGGCGGCGACCCGGTCGGCCCAGGGCCGCAGCGCCGGCTCGCGCGCCAGCACCGGCACCGCGGCATGGGTCATGGTGAGCGGGCAACTGCTGCCGGGTTCGGCCTGGTAATGCAGATAGCTCAGCGCGGCGCGCGCGACGTGTGCGCCGGGCTCCGGCCGCGCCCAGGACAGGCCGGCCACGCCGTGGCCGATGGCCGCCTCCATCGTGCGGTGGTAGTGCGGGTGGAACTCGACGGTGTCGATGCGGCGCCCGGCCGCGTCGTGCGTGCGCAACCTGGGGCGGTCGCGATGGGCGTCGTGCGACAGCGCCAGCAGTTCGCCGCCGGCCAGCGCGCCATAGGCCGCGACCTGCGCCGCGAACGCGCCCCCGCCCTCGCGCTCGAGCGCCTGTCGCAACGCGAGGTCGTCGCGCCACAGGTCGCGTGCGCCGAACGGAGGTGGCTGGTTGACAACCTCGTGGGTCTGCCCTGGCTGCATGGCGCGGCTCCATGGATGCCCGCCCCGCACGTTAGCACCGCGCCTGTCTGGCCAGGAGCGCGGCCGCGCGCCGCCCTGCCCGGCATGGGAACAGGGTTCCACGGCCGGAGCGCCGGATCCGCCGGCCGACCGTCGCGCACGCGGCGCGGGCCCGTGCCTCGCGCCGGCGGGCGTAGTGCCCGGCCTGCGGCGAGGCGTGTCTTCGGCGCAGGCGCACAAAAAAGGGCCCCGGATGCCCGGAGCCCTGGAATCGGTACCTGCTGTTGGTGTTCGGACTAGGCCGCGACCGGGGATACCCCTGCCGCCTGCGCACCCTTCGGACCCTGGGTGACCTCGTACTGCACGCGCTGGCCTTCCTGGAGACTGCGGAAACCCTTCGAATCGATCGCAGAGTAGTGCACGAAAACATCGGCGCTGCCGTCCTCAGGCGCGATGAATCCGAATCCCTTTGCGTCGTTGAACCACTTCACTGTGCCGTATTGCATGACTCGTCAGACCTCGTGATGGCTGGTGGCGCCCGGCCGGCCGCCCGGCCGGTCGTGCCTGCCGAGTATGCAAAGCAAGCGGGGGGCTTGCAATCATCCACGCAACAGTGTCGAGATGAGCGCGGGCAGCCCGGCGGAGGCCGCTGCGACGTTGGCCAGCACGTCGTCCAGGGTGATCACCTCGTCCGGATCCGGCCCCGCCCCGGCCGCCCAGTTGGCCACGATCGCCAGGCAGGCGTATTCCAGCCCCAGCTCCCGCGCCAGGCCGGCCTCGGGCATGCCGGTCATCCCCACCAGGTCGCAGCCGTCGCGGCGCAGGCGCGCGATCTCGGCGCGGGTCTCCAGCCTCGGGCCCTGGGTGGCGCCGTAGCAGCCGCCGTCCACCAGCGCCACCCCGGCGGCCCGCGCGGCCGCGAGCACGCGCCGGCGCAGGGCCGGGGTGTAGGGATCGCCGAAATCCACGTGCAGCACCTCGGTGCCGTCTTCTTCGCACAGGGTCGAGATCCGCCCCCAGGTGTAGTCGATCAGCTGGTCCGGGCAGGCCAGGACCCGCGGCCCGAAGCGCTCGCCGATGCCGCCGACGGTGTTGAGCGCCAGCACCCGGCTCGCGCCCACCGCCTGCAGCGCGGCCAGGTTGGCACGGTAGTTGATGCGGTGCGGCGGCACCGAATGACCCTCGCCGTGACGGGCTAGGAAGGCCACCCGGCCACCGCCCAGCGTGCCGATGCGGACCGGGCCGGACGGCGCGCCGTAGGGGGTCGTCGGCTGGCGGGTCTCGATGTCCTGCAGCTCGGCCAGGGCATACAGGCCGGTGCCGCCGATGACGGCCAGGTCGATGGGTTCGGAAGTCATGCGGGCAGGCTGCGGCGACGGGGCCGGAAGGATACCCTGCCCCGGCCGCGGGCCGGATGCGCGAGCCCGCGTGCTACTCGCCCAGTGCGTAGATGCCGGGCAGGTTGCGCCCCTGCTCGTGGAAGTCCATGCCGTAGCCGAACACGTAGCGGTCGGGCACTTCCACGCCCGCGAAGTCGGCGCAGACGCCTTCGACGCAGCGGTCGTGCTGCTTGACCGCGAGCACCGCGACCCGCACGTCGCCCGCGCCCTGGTCCTCGCACCAGTACTTGACCGCCTTGAGCGTGTGGCCTTCGTCGAGGATGTCGTCGACCAGCAGCACGCGGCGGCCGCGCATCGGCGTCGCCGGCCGGTGCAGCCAGGCCAGGCCCGAGCCGACGGTGTTGCCGCGGTAGCGGGTGGCGTGCAGGTAATCGAATTCCAGGTCGAGTCCGCGCTCGCCCAGCGCGAACGCCAGTTGCCCGGCGAACGGCAGGCCGCCGTGCATCACCGTCAGGAACAGCGGCGGCTGCGTGTCGCCGGCGTACTCGGCCTGGATGGCGTCGGCCATGTCCTCGATCACGTCCTCGAGTTCGTCGCGGTCGAACAGCAGGTCGGCCGTCTCCAGGATTTCCGAGAGCTTGGGTACGTTCATGCGGTCTGCCCCAGTCGCGCAGCCAGTTGCGCCTGGGCACCACTGTAGCGCGCGTCCGCCAGCAGGCCGTCCCAGCCCAGGGCGCCACGGCCGATCAGGCCGATCAGGGCCATGGTGTTCAGGCTGCGATGACGCACCGCGGCCAGCGATTCCTCGACCAGTTCGGGATGGCAGACCAGCACCACGTCGCAGCCCGCGTCCAGGTGCGCGTCCACCCGCGCCTTGATCCCGCCAGCCGAGAAAGCGGCGGCCATGCCGATGTCGTCGGAGAAGACCACACCGCGAAATCCCATCTCCTCGCGCAGGATCCCGTTGATCCAGCGCGGCGAATAGCCCGCCGGCTCCGGCGCGACCTGCGGGTAGACCACGTGCGCCAGCATCACCGCATCGGCGCCGGCCTCGATGCCGGCGACGAAGGGCACCAGGTCGTGCGCGCGGATCTCGTCCAGCGAGCGGTTGTCGACCGCATTGTCGAAATGCGTGTCCTCGCGCACCGTGCCGTGCCCGGGGAAATGCTTGAGCGTGGCCGCCATGCCCACCGAATGCATGCCGCGCACATAGGCGCGGGTGAACTCGGCGACCACCTGCGGATCGTCGGAGAACGCGCGGTCGCCGATGGCGAGGTTGCCATGGCCGACATCGACCACGGGCGCGAAGCTCAGGTCCACGCCGGTGGCGCGGATCTCGCTGGCCATCAGCCAGGCGTGTTCCTCGGCCAGGCGCAGCGCGGCGGCCGGATCCTGCGCATACAGCCGGCCGAAGCCTTCCAGTGGAGGCAGCGCGCTGTAGCCGTCCTGGAAGCGCTGCACGCGCCCGCCTTCCTGGTCCACGCAGACCAGCACCGGGCGCGGGGCGGCCTCGCGGATCGCGGCGGTCAATTCCATCACCTGCGCGCGCGAGGCGAAGTTGCGCTTGAACAGGATCACGCCGGCACAGGCGTCGTCCTGCAGCCAGTCGCGCTCCTGGGCGCCGAGTTCCTTGCCGGCCACGCCGATCACGAGCATCCAACGGTCTCCTTTACGTACGCGGTTGCGCACCGGCACATTGTCGCAGATGCCATCGAAGCGGCGTCGCGACGCCACCGATTCAGCTGCGGCGGCCGTCCGCGCCCGCGACCGGGTCCAGGCCGGCGCGACGCAGCGCCTGGACCAGCACCTCCGGCGCCTGTGCGCCCTGCACCGCATAGCGGCCGCCGATCACGAAGGTCGGCACCGAGCGGATGCCCATGGCATGGGCCTGCGCGACCTGCGCACGGACCTCGGCCTCGCCCTCGTCGCCCGCCAGCAGCGCACGCACGCGCGCCCCGGGCAGCCCGCCGGCGGCGCCCGCCGCCACCAGCACCTCGGGATCGGCGAGGTTGCGGCCCTCGGCGAAGTGGGCGCGGAACAGGGCCTCCGCGACGGGGTCGGCGTCGCCCTCGCGTGCGGCCAGCCACAGCAGGCGATGGGCAGGCAGCGTGGTCACGCGCACCTGGCCGCGGTCGAAGTCGAAGGGCAGCCCTTCCGCACGGCCGGTGGCCTGGGTGCTGGCGAGCATCTGCGCGGCGCGCTGCGCGCCGCCGAACTTGCGCGCGTAGGCCTCGCGCAGCGGCACCGGGTCGGTGCCCGCCTCGGGGTCGAGCAGGAAGGCGTGCCAGTGCACCTGGATTCCGGACGCGTCGGCACCCATCACCGCCAGTGCACGCTGCAGGCGGTGCTTGCCGATCCAGCACCAGGGGCAGACCACGTCCGACCAGACATCGATTCTTATGGTGCGATCATGCGGCCGCCCGCCGCCGGACCAAGCCCTCAGCCCGCCCCGCTTCCCCCGCCGCCCGCCTCGCCACGTTCCTCGGCGCTCCAGTCCACATAGGGATGCGACGCCAGCGCGAGGTTGTAGTAGCGCGCCAGGTCGGTCACCTCGCGGCCGGCCCATTGCGGCGGTTCGAAGCTTTCGTCGGTGCTGGACAGTTCGATCTCGGCCACGACCAGGCCGGCGTTGTCGCCGAGGAATTCGTCCACTTCCCACAGGTGCCCGGCGTGATCGACCAGGTGCCGGCGCTTGTCGATCACCCCGCCCACGCACAGCGCCAGCAGCGCGCGCGCATCCGCGACCGGGATCGGGTAATCGAACTCCTGCCGGCTGCGGCCCAGCTCGCGCGACTTGAGGTTGAGGAAGGCCTGCCCGCCCTGGATGCGCACCCGCACCGATGCGCGCTGTTCGCCGCGGTCCATCGCGCCCAGGTCGTTGATGTAGCCCTGCGCCATCGGCACCACCGCGTGCGCGGCATCGCGCCAGCCGTCGCCGGTGACCAGGAATTTGCGTTCGATCTCGAGGGCCATGGCAGGAGCACCGCTGGAAGGAAAGGGATCCGCGCAGGCTGCGCGCACCGATCAGGCGCGCTCGAACAGCGCGATCGACTCGACGTGGGCGGTTTGCGGGAACATGTCCATCGCGCCCGCGGCCGACAGCTTCCAGCCGCGTTCGTTGACCAGATAGCCGGCGTCGCGCGCCAGCGAGCCCGGGTGGCAGCTGACGTAGACGATCCGGCCGAAACGCTCCAGCGGCAGCTGCCGGAGCACGTCGATCGCACCCGAGCGCGGCGGATCCAGCAGCAGCTTGTCGAAGCCCTGCCGCATCCATGCGCTGCCGCGCTGGTCCTGCGTCAGGTCGGCGGCATGGAACTGGGCATTGGACAGGCCGTTGAGCCCGGCATTGGCGCGCGCGCGCGCCACCAGCCCCGCATCGCCCTCGACGCCGACCACCTCGGTGGCCAGGCGCGCCATCGGCAGGGTGAAGTTGCCCAGCCCGCAGAACAGGTCCAGCACGCGGTCGCCATGCTGCAGGTCGAGCAGTTCGAACGCGCGCGCGATCATGTCGACGTTGAGGCGTGCGTTGACCTGGATGAAGTCCAGCGGCCGGAACGCCAGCGTCACGTCCCAGGGCTCCAGCCGGAACGACAGCGACGGCTGTTGCGGCCACAGCGCATGCACCGAATCGACCCCGCCCGGCTGCAGGTGGATGGCGACGCGATGGCGCTCGCCGAAGCCCCGCAGCGCCGCCAGGTCGGCTTCGCCCAGCGGCTGCAGGTGGCGCAGCACCAGGGCGACGCCGTCGAAATCGGGCTGCGCGTCGCCGACGATGAATTCGATCTGCGGGACCTCGCGCCGCGCCTGCAGGCCGTCGACCAGCGCCGCGAGGGGCACGATCAGCGCCGCGACCTCGGGCACGACGGTATGGCATTCGCGCAACTGCGCGACGAAGCGCGGATCGCGCTCGCGGAAGCCGACCAGGGTCGCGCCCTTCTTCTCCACGCGCCGTACCGAGAAGCGGCCCTTGCGGCGATAGGCCCAGGCGCCTCCGGTGAGCGGCGGCAATACGGCGGCCGGCGCGACATGGCCGATGCGCTCGAAGTTGTCCAGCAGCACGCGCTGCTTGGCCAGGATCTGGCTGGACTCCTCCAGGTGCTGCAGCACGCAGCCGCTGCACACGCCGAAATGCGCGCAGCGCGGCACGACACGGTCGGGCGACGCCCGCAGCACCTCGAGCGTGGCCGCCTCGTCGAAGCTGCGCGAGCGCGCGGTCTGGCGTGCCACGACCCGCTCGCCCGGCAGGGCGTCGGCGACGAACACGGTCTTGCCGCCCTCGCGCCGGGCCACGCCACGGCCGTCGTGGCTGAGGTCGATGATGTCGAGTTCGAAAGGCGTCTGGTCGATCCGGGCCACGTGCGTGCGCTGTATGCAGATGGCCGGATATTGTCGCAGATGCGATGCGCTGGCCGGCGCCCGGGCCCGGCGGGCCGCGGCCGGGACGGCCGCCGTGCCCCCCTTACTTCTGCTTCCAGGCCCCGCCCTGCTGGTACCACCAGCCCGGGCGCGCACTCGCGATCCACTGGCGGGCGAACACCTCGCGGATCTGCGGCTCCCACTCGGGATGCCCGTTGGCCACCGCGATCTCGCGATAGACCGCCTTGCGGTCGCGGTTGTCGTCGGCCACCGCGGCGTTCACCGCCACGCGATCCTTGATCGCGAGCCTGGACGGGTCGCGCACCACGATCATGCCGTCGCCGCCGAAGCCCAGCGCGCCCGAATCGAACTGCGCGCGCAGCACGGAGCTGAAGCGCGACTCCATCCGCGACTGGATGGCCTGGATGGCCGGCGTGCGGATCGTGATGTCCGGCTGGGCCTGCGCCTGCGCGCTGCCGATGCCCAGCAGCATCCAGGGATCGAAGCGCGTCGGGCGCATGGCCATGCCGCCATCGCCCGGCGTGGCCGGCGGCGGTGACGCGGCCTCGTCGCCGATCACGTTCTCGACGAACTCGCGTGCGGCCTCGCGCGCCTCGGCGGCGGGGAAGTAGACGTTGATCGTGACGCAGGCGCACAGCACCAGCGACATCAGCGAGATCCCCATGACACGGCGCATGCGACGGCTCCTTGCGTTGACGGGTGTGTGGCGGCCGCTCAGTCCATCACCGGCGCGACATCGCCGGAGGCGACCGCGGCCAGGCGCTCGAGCAGGGTCGGCCAATCCACGTTGCGGTTGTATCCGACCACCTGCAGCCTCGGCATCCCCGCACCTTCCACGATAGTAAAGCCATTGCCCGCTGAATGCAGACCCGACATCGTGCACACCTCGTTGGCCAGCCGGCAGCCGATGCCGATGCGGCGATAGCCGAAGTCGTCGAACAGGCCGATCAGGCGTCCCTGCAGGCTGCCGACGAAGGAGGCGTCGCCCACGCTGGAGATGTCCTGCACCGCGCGCTGGCTGATGCGCTGGCGCACACCGCGGCGCGGCTCGGTATGCAGCTCCGCATCGAAGGCGGTGGCCGTCCAGTCGACCAGGCGCAGGCCGTCGATGCGGCCGTGCAGGCGGCCGCTGATGCTGCCGAAGTCGAACACGCCGGTGATGCCCAGCAGGTCCAGTCCGTGCAGCGAGAGATCGGCCGACAGCGTCGGCGCCACGCCGAAGGGCCGTTCCATCGCCAGCGCGCCCACGTCGATGCGGCCGTCGAACAGGTGCACGCTCAGGCCGCCGTCGAACTGCAGGCGCTCGTCGGCATAGCGCGCGCTGGGAATGTTGCCCGACAGCGTGCCGCCGAACTCGGGCCAGCCGAACGCGCGACTGAGCCGGCCGACGTCCAGCGCGTCCAGGGCCAGTCCGAAGCCCAGGCGCAGGCCCGCATCCTTGCCGGGCGGGACCAGGCTGAAGTTTTCCAGCCGCAGCCGACCGCCCAGCATCTCGAGGATGGCCGGCTGGCGCAGTTCCAGGCTGCCGGCACGGTTGCGCAGCGGCAGGCGGATCGGCCCGAAGCCCAGTTCGTAGAGTGCGCCGCCGCGCCAGCGCAGCTCGCTGTCGAGCTCGCCGGTCGCGGCATGGCGCAGGTCGCCCTCGAGGCCGTCGATGCGGAAACGGCCGCGCGGATCGGCCAGGCCCACCTCGTCCAGGTGCAGGTCCAGCGCCTGCAGTTCGCCCGCATCGAGCCTGAGCGTGGCGGCCGCCGCGCCCTGGAGCGCGAGTCCACCCAGGCCCGCCAGCCCCAGCCAGCCGGACAGGTAGCGGTCCGGCAGGGCGGCCAGCGACGCGCTGTGGACCTGGAGATCGAGCTGGTGCAGCGCGCCCCCGCCGCCGAGCCCGGCACTGCCGCTTGCCTGGAGGCTGCGTCCATCGCGCCACTCGATCCGCGGCGCGGTCCAGCCTTCGCCGGGCAGCTGCCGCGCATCGAGGCCGAAGGCCACCGGCGTGGTACCGAGTGCGAGATAGGCGTTGCCGAACAGGGCTTCGCCGCGCTCGATCTCGCCATCGAGCGCCAGCAGCATGCCGGCATCCGCAGGCACGCGCAGGTCGAAGCGCACCGCGCCGTCGACATCGCCCAGCGCCACCGTGCCGTCGTCCGATTCCAGCCCCAGCCCGGCCAGTTGCAGCTGCCCTTCGACCCGCAGCGGCCGGTCGCCGGGCGTATGCAGCCCGATGCCGCCCTCCATCGTGCCCGCCGCCAGGCGCCCGCCCGCCCAGGCCTGTGCGAGCAGGGCCTGCGCCCACAACAGCGGCACGCGGGTGAGTTCCAGTTGCGTGGCGTCCGGGCTGGCGGCCACGCGCTGCAGGGACAGCACGGCGCCATCGCGCGACAGGCGCGCATCGGTGCTCGCCGGCGACAGATCCACCGCCAGTCGCATCGGCGCGCCGCCCTGGCCCTGCAGCGGCCCCTCGCAACGCCACGCGCCTTCGCGCGGCGGCGCCAGCGGACACTGCCACTGCACGCGCGCGAACCGGTAGCCCAGCGCCGGCGCCTCGATCCGGGCGGCCTGGATGCGCAGTTCGCCCCGGCCCGCCTGCGCCGGCCAGTGCAGGCGCACCTCCACGTCGCGCAGCTCGACGCCCGCGGCATGGATCGCGTCGATGCGCGCGGTCGCGGTCCGCGCCTGGGCGGGATTCGCCGCCAGCGCCAGCAGCAACAGCGTTAAGATGCGCCAAGGCATCGGACGAGCATATCCGCTGGCCGGGGAGCGACGATGAATCCACGGATCCTGCTGGTCGAGGACGACCCCACCAGCCGCGCCTTCCTGCACGCGGCGACCGAGGCGCTGCCAGCCGATGTCGATGCGGCGGCGAGCATGGCCGAGGCCCTCGCCCTCGCCACGACCCATGCGCATGCCCTGTGGCTGGTGGACGCCCACCTGCCCGACGGCAGCGGCGGCGAGCTGCTCGCGCTGCTGCGTGCCCGGGGCCTGGCCACGCCGGCCATCGCGCATACCGCCTCGCGCGAACACGACGCGCACCAGGCGCTGCGGGCCGCGGGCTTCGAGGCCACCATCACCAAGCCGCTGCCCACGGACGCCTGGCTGACCGCGATCCGGCGGGTGCTGGCGATCAACGGGACCGGCCGCGCCGCCAGCGCGACCCATGTGCGCGAGCCTGCCGCGGGCGCCGGGCTGCCGCTCTGGGACGATGCGCAGGCGCTGTCGGCGCTGGCCGGCAATGCCGCCAGCGTGGCCGCCATGCGCGAGCTGTTCCTGGCCGACCTGGCCACCACCCGCGACGCGGTGGTGGCCTCCGCCATGGCCGGCGATGTCGATGCATTGCGCGCCGGCCTGCACCGCCTGCAGGCCGGGTGCGGCTTCGTGGGCGCGGCCCGCCTGGGCGCGGCCGCCACCCGGCTGCACGACACGCCCGCCTGCGACGATGCCCTGCAGGCCTTTCGCGTCGCCGCTCAGGACACGCTGTCGGAGGCCTGACCGGCGCCCCGCGAGAGCCGCCCGAGTTCGCCGGCCAGCTGCCAGGACTTCAGGCCGCGCGGCCCCAGGTGCTGCGACAGCACCTCGCGCATGGCGTGGCGCAGGCTGTCCAGATCGGCTGCGCCCGGCCTGCGGTCGGCGGCCAAAGCCAGCAGCGCGCTGCCGGTGGCCTGGCGCATGCGCGACTCGCCGCTGCGCTCGCCGAGCACGCGCCGCGGTCCGTGCTCGGCGTCGAGTCGATAGCGCGCGGCCGGATCGATCGGCGCGCCGTCGCCGTCCATGCCGAAGTCGAAGCCGAAGCCCAGCGCCTGCAGCAGGTCGCGTTCGAAGCGGCGCAGGTTCCAGGCCAGCTCGCCGGCATCGTGCAGGCGCGCGCGCAGCTGTCCGTAGAGTTCGTAGAGTTCGGGATGCGGGTCCTGGCGCGGGGCCAGGCGCAGCACCAGTTCGTTGACATAGAACGCGGCGAGCGCGGCGTGCCCGGGCAGCAGCGGCGGCGCATCGAGCGCCTCCACCGAGGTCAGGCTGGCCAGTTCACCGCGCTGCACCGCGGCCAGGCGCACGTGCTGCAGCGGCTGCAGCGCGGCGAACTGCGCCTGCCGGCGGGCACCCCGCACGCCGCGCGCGAGCAGGCCCAGGCGGCCGTGCGAGCGCGTGAGCACATCGACCAGCAGGCTGGTCTCGCGCCAGGGGCGCGCATGCAGGACGTAGGCCGGTTCGGCGTCGTAGCGCACTGTCGTCGCCCGGCTCCAGCGCGGTGGCTACTCGTAGCCGAGCGTGCGCAGCGCGGATTCGTCGTCCGACCAGCCTTCGCGCACCCGCACCCAGGTCTGCAGGAACACCTTGGCGTCGAACAACTGCTCCATGCGCTCGCGGGCGCGCGTGCCGATGTCGCGCAGGCGGGTGCCGCCCTTGCCGATCACGATCGCCTTCTGGCCCTCGCGCTCGACCCAGATCACCGCGCCGATGCGGTACATCACACCCGCCGTCGGCGAGGGTTCCTCGGTGAACGATTCGATCTCCACCGTGGTGGCGTAGGGCAGCTCGGCGCCGAGCTGGCGCATCAGCTGCTCGCGCAGCAGTTCGCCGGCGAGGAAGCGCTGGCTGCGGTCGGTGATCTCGTCCTCGCCATACAGCGGCGGCTGTTCGGGCAGCAGCGCGAGCACCGAAGCCACCAGCGCGTCGAGGCCGGTGCGCTTGAGCGCCGAGATCGGATGCACCGCGGCGAACGCGCGCCCTTGTGTGACGCGCTGCAGGTAGGGCAGCAGCGTGGCCTTGTCGGAGACGCGGTCGACCTGGTTGACCACCAGGATCACCGGCAGCCCGCTGGCATGCAGGGTGTCGTAGGCCAGCGTGTCCTCCTCGTCCCAGCGGCCGGCCTCGACCACCAGCGCGGCGGCGTCCACGCCCTCGAGCGCGCCGCGCGCGGCGCGGTTGAGCACCCGGTTGAGCGCCGACGAGGCGCGCTTGCCGCCTTCCAGGTGCAGCCCGGGCGTGTCGACCAGGACGATCTGGCCCTCGGGAACGGTGGCGATGCCCAGCAGCCGGTGGCGCGTGGTCTGCGGACGGTTGGAGACGATGCTGACGTTGGCGCCGACCAGGGCGTTGACCAGGGTCGACTTGCCGACGTTCGGACGGCCGATGACGGCGAGGTGGCCGGCGCGGTGCGCGGCTGGAGGGTTCTGCGGCATGCGCGGATTGTAGGTGACTTGCGCGCGGCGGCGGTGATCGCCGGCCGTTCCGGTACCGATCCGCTCAGTTGCCGGCTTGCAGCAGCTCCAGCACCACGCCGGCGGCGACCTGCTCGGCCGCGCGCCGCGAACCGCCCTCGCCCTCCCCGGCCGCGGCGGGATCGGACACCACGCAGCGCACCACGAACACGCGCGCGTGCTCCTCGCCGCTCTCGGACTTGAGCTCGTACTGCGGCAGGGGCTTCTGGCGTCCCTGCAGCCACTCCTGCAGGCGGGTCTTGGCGTCCTTGCCGACCTTGCTGGCCGGCACCGCCGACACCGCCTGCTCGAACCAGGGCAGCACCACGCGCCGGCAGGCCTCGAAGCCGGCGTCCAGGTAGATCGCGCCGATCACCGCTTCCAGCGCGTCGGCGAGGATGGAATCGCGCCGGTGACCGCCGGACTTCATTTCGCCCGGACCCAGCGTCAGGCGCTCGCCGATGGCCAGGCGCCGCGCCACCTCGGCCAGCGCGGACTCGCGCACCAGTTCGGCGCGCGCGCGCGTCAGCGAGCCTTCGTCGGCCTTGGGCCAGCGCGCATACAGGGCCTCGGACACGATCACGCCCAGCACCGCGTCGCCCAGGAACTCGAGCCGCTCGTTGTGCGGCGCGCCCGCGCTGCGATGGGTCAGCGCCTGGCGCAGCAGGTCGGGATCGCCGAACGCGTGCGCGTCGAAGACCCCGTGCAGGGAATCAGTTGGGATCACCACCGGCACCGGTCAGATACTGGCTGGCATGGAACCTGCCCACCGCATCGAGGTTGGCCACCATCGGCTTGCGCACCTCGTACTGCACGTCCATCTGCCAGCCGTTGTTCAGGCGCTGGATCTTGACGTGCTCCTTCCTGATGTTGGCCGCGTAGCTGATGTTGAGCCGGCGGAAGAACAGGTCCTGGATGCGCCCGGGCGAGTAGTTGCCAACGCCCGGTTCGGCGGCGAGGCTCTTGAGCGCGGACTTGACGCTGTAGTACTCCGAATACATCGGGAACAGCTTGATTCCCATGAAGACGAAGAAGCCGGCCACGCCGGCCACGATGATGAAGCCCAGCAGCGTGATGCCGCCCTGCTTGCGACGCATGTTCATGACCCGTTCCCCCGTTCGATGCAGATGTGCCGGCCCTGCTGTCAGCCTTCCCGCCGGCTACGGAATGCGGCTGCCGATCCTGCCCCAGTCGACCCAGCCCGGCGTGGTGCTGTCGAGGTTCATCCAGATCAGGAACGCCTTCCCGCGCAGCTGGCTCTCCGGCAGCGTACCCCAAAACCGGCCGTCGTCACTGCGGTCGCGGTTGTCGCCCATCACGAAATACTCGCCCTCGGGCACGCGCCATTCGCCTTCGCCCGGATCGAGCATGCCGGGGCGCGGGGCTTCCAGGATCTGGTGGGTCAGGCCGGGCATGGTTTCGTCCAGCAGCTCCGCACCGGTCATGTCCGCGCCGCGGCCCACGCCCACGTAGCGCACCGGCTGGCTGTAGTGGAAGGGCTCGCCGTTCACGTAGACCACGTTGTCGCGATAGGCCACCACGTCGCCGGGCAGGCCGATCACGCGCTTGATCCAGTCCTGGTCGGGATGGTGCGGCGGCCGGAACACCACCACGTCGCCGCGCTGGGGTTCGCCCAGCGCGATCACCTTCCTGTTGGTGACCGGCAGCCGGATGCCGTAGGCGAACTTGTTGACCAGGATGAAGTCGCCGATCAGCAGCGTCGGCATCATCGAACTGGAGGGAATGCGGAAGGGCTCGGCGATGAAGCTGCGCAGGATCAGCACGACGAACAGCACCGGGAAGAACGCCCGCGCGTAATCGACGATCACCGGCTCCTTGGGCTCCAGCAGCCCGGCGCGCCGGGCGCGCCGTTTCGCGAAGACCAGCCGGTCGAGCAGCCAGATGATGCCGGTGGCAAAGGTCAACACGACCAGCGCGAGCTCGAACCATTTCATCATGTCAGGCAATCCCTACTTGTTGTCCACCTGCAGCACCGCCAGGAACGCTTCCTGCGGGATCTCCACGCGTCCGACCTGCTTCATCCGCTTCTTGCCCTCCTTCTGCTTCTCGAGGAGCTTCTTCTTGCGGCTGATGTCGCCACCGTAGCACTTGGCGAGCACGTTCTTGCGCAGCGCCTTGACCGTGGTGCGGGCGATGATCTGCGAGCCGATGGCGGCCTGGATCGCCACGTCGAACTGCTGGCGCGGGATCAGCTCCTTCATCTTCTCGGTCAGGTCGCGGCCACGGCGGTCGGCGTGGCTGCGGTGCACGATGATCGACAGGGCGTCGACCTTGTCGCCGTTGATCAGCGTGTCCACGCGCACGAACGGACCGGCCTCGAAGCGCAGGAACTGGTAGTCGAGCGAGGCATAGCCGCGACTGACCGACTTGAGCTTGTCGAAGAAATCCAGCACCACCTCGGCCATCGGCAGTTCGTAGCTGATCTGCACCTGGCTGCCCAGGTACTGGATGCCCAGCTGCACGCCGCGCTTGTCCTCGCACAGCTTGATGATCGCGCCGATGTAGGCCTCGGGCGTGAGGATGTTGGCGCGGATGATGGGTTCGCGCACTTCCGCGATCTGGTTCACCGGCGGCAGCTTGGCCGGGTTGTCCAGCGGCATCACCTCGCCGTCGGTACGCAGCACCTCGTACACCACGGTGGGCGCGGTGCTGATCAGGTCGAGGTCGTACTCGCGCTCCAGGCGCTCCTGCACGATCTCCATGTGCAGCATGCCGAGGAAGCCGCAGCGGAAGCCGAAGCCCATCGCCTCGGAGCTTTCGGGCTCGAAGCGCAGCGCGGCGTCGTTCAGGCGCAGCTTGTCGAGCGCCTCGCGCAGGTCCGGGTAGTCCTCGGCATTGACCGGGAACAGGCCGGCGAACACGCGCGGCTGCATTTCCTGGAAGCCGGGCAGCGGCTTGGCGGCGGGGTCGCCGGCGAGGGTCAGGGTGTCGCCCACGGGCGCGCCGTGCACGTCCTTGATCGAGGCGGTGATCCAGCCTACTTCACCCGCCCGCAGCGCCGGCATCTCCTTGCGCTTGGGGGTGAACACGCCGACCTTGTCGACCTCGTGGGTGCGGCCGGTCGACATCACCAGCAGCTTGCTCTTGGCCTTGATCTCGCCCTGCATGACGCGCACCAGCGAGACCACGCCCAGGTAGTTGTCGAACCACGAGTCGATGATCAGCGCCTGCAGCTTGTCGGTGTCGCGCGGCTGCGGCGGCGGGATGCGCTGCACGATGGCCTCGAGCACCTCGATCACGTTCAGGCCGGTCTTGGCGCTGACCGCGACCGCGTCGCTGGCGTCGATGCCGATCACCGCCTCGATCTCGGCCTTGGCCCGGTCGACGTCGGCCGTGGGCAGGTCGATCTTGTTCAGCACGGGCACCACTTCCAGCCCCTGCTCCACCGCGGTGTAGCAGTTGGCGACCGACTGCGCCTCCACGCCCTGCGCGGCGTCCACCACCAGCAGCGCGCCTTCGCAGGCGGCCAGCGAGCGGCTGACTTCGTAGGAGAAGTCGACGTGGCCGGGGGTGTCGATGAAATTCAGGTGGTAGGTCTGGCCGTCGCGGGCGGTGTAGGGCAGCGAGACCGACTGGGCCTTGATCGTGATCCCGCGCTCGCGCTCGATCGGGTTCGAGTCGAGCACCTGCGCCTCCATCTCACGCGCCTGCAGGCCGCCGCACAGCTGGATGATGCGGTCGGCCAGTGTCGACTTGCCGTGGTCGACGTGGGCGATGATGGAGAAGTTGCGGATCTGCCGCATGGGATCGGACATGGGGAGGCGGCAGGGGCCATCGTCGGGACAGCCGCGGATTATCGCATAGCGCGGGTCAGGGCCCGGCGCTCCGATGCGGGAGGCGGCAGGCATCCGCGGCCTGCCGCCTGCACCCGCCTCCGGCGGCCGCGTCGCCGGAGCGATGTCGCCGGCTCAGCGCTCTTCGCCGGGGGTGACCGCGACGTAGCGGCTGCCGCCGCCCTGGCTGCGGACCAGCAGCATCACCGTCTGCCCCGCCTTCAGGCCGCGCAGCTCGCGCTCCAGCGCGGCCGGACTGCCGACCGGGGCGCGGCCCACGCGCAGCACCACGTCGCCGGGCGACAGGCCCGCCTCGCGGGCCGCGGCGCCGGTCACGCCGACGATGCGCACGCCTTCGCCCGTGT
>Ga0233365_1000160_pt1 | contig 35344 bp, 40 predicted proteins | sample ElkDunMinimDraft_27_FD_191535 | JGI IMG/M metagenome (GOLD analysis project Ga0233365, IMG submission 191535) | Fecal eukaryotic communites from dung pellets of Tule Elk in California, USA - Elk Dung C36 | ecosystem: Host-associated > Mammals > Digestive system > Large intestine > Fecal | place...
AAAACTTTAACTAAAATTTATAATGTAAAAAGAATCTGCTTTAAAGCAAAAAGACTTGATATTAAAATTAATTCACAATTGACTAATAATTTATTAGTTAAAAGCCAAAAATTAGGCTTAAATAGGCAACTTAAAAATAAGTATATAAAAGATTTAATCATAGCTTTAACGTTATTATTACAAACACCTAATACTAAATCACATTTATTAACTTTTATATTAGCAAAACATTTTACATGGTTACCTAAAAAGCAACATAAACGTTTTTTTATTTTTTTACGTGATTTATTCAAAAATGTCTATGAATTAGATAAAAAACATAATAATCATATATTAGGTATTAAATTGCTTGTGAGTGGTAAAATTTCAGGTAAAACGCAAGCTAGTAATTTTAGAAGTATCGTGGGTAGTGTATTTAACCAAACTATAAGTAAAAATGTAGATTACGCAGCTCAAACATCTTTTAATAAATTAGGTACATTTGGATGGAAACTATGGATTTCAAAAAATAATTAATTTTATGTTATTAACACCTAGAAAAACAAAATACAAAAAAGCTCAAAAAGGCTCGTTACCAAATAAAATTTTATCAAACTCAGAAAATATTAATTACGGGAATTATGCTTTTAAATCTAAAAATTTTGGTTTATTAACAAATAAACAAATTGAAGCAGCTCGCCGTGTTATAATGAAAAAAATAAAAAAACAAGGTAAATTATGGGTTCGCATTTTTACACATACACCAAAAACAAAAAAACCTATTGAAGTACGAATGGGTAAAGGTAAAGGATCTGTTGATTCTTGGATTGTAAAAATTAAACCTGGAACAATATTATATGAAATTGACGGCATTTCTTTAAAATTAGCCCAAGAATTATTTAAGGAAAGTAGCCAAAAATTACCGCTTAAATTAAAACTAATATGCTATTAATAAAACTAGATAATATTTTATATTCATTAAAAAATTTCCGAGCATATGTATTGCAGGTACCAACAACTAAATCAAATACTGCTCTGTTGGTAAACAATACAATAGCTTTTACTTTAACAAAAAAAGAAATTAAAAAAGTAAATAAGTATAATAAATTATTATTTACTTATAACAAATTGAATTATTTAGATGAAACCTACCGTCACTTAAATTATCAATACCCTATCTTAAAAAAAACCAATATTAAATATACAACTTTTTTTAAACAAATTTTTAAATTAACTGAACTATCTAATTTATCTAATCACCTAACTAATGTTATAATTAAAAGGGAAAAAACAAGATTTAAAGTGCGGTTATTAGGGTTATTAGGGTATATTAAAATGTCTACTATATTTAGTAATTTTATCAATCTATGGAATTGTAAACAAAGCATTAATTATAAAAATTTCATTAGTCTAATGCTTCGCTGGTTGTACAGCAATGTGACTGTGTATACAAATTCATCTTTTATAATTTTTTTTTTTAAAAAACAAAATTTAAAAGTATTAACTAAACAAAATAAAGTTTTTTATAAAAAAAGTGCAATACAAAAAACATTAATTATTTTTTCAAGCGAGAATATTTTATTAAATTAAACTTATATGCAAATAAAACTTAAAAAACAAATAAAAATTATTATTTCTAAAAAAAAAATAAATAATTTAAAATCTTTTGCAATTTTGGTAAAAAGTAACGAGATATATAATAAAAATATAACTCGAATTAGTAGAGCACAATTTTTAAAATTAAATGAAACTACGTTTTTTGATAAAACTTTACCTGCAAATATTTATTTCTATAATTATAAAAATTTAACAGATTTATTTAAAGTCAAAAACAATATTATTTTAACGAAATCTAATTCAATTTATTTTTACCCTAAACAATTAAATTTTTTAACTTTAGAAAATAATATATCTAAAATAACTAATTTATTAGGTTTTTATAAAAAATTTTATTTTATTTTAAAGACAATCTCTTGTAAAAAGTAATCAATTTTTTGTTTACCTTATTTTATTTATAGAGCAAATAAAATTAAGAAAGCAAACATCATAGAAAATAGTGCAATTGCTTCAGTTAAAGCAAAACCAAAGATAGCCATTCTGAACATATCTTCTTTTAAGCTAGGATTTCTAGAAATACCTAATACTAATGCACCAAAAACAGTACCAATACCAACACCAGCACCAGCTAAACCAAATGTAGCTAAACCAGCACCAATAAATTTCGCAGCTTGTAAAAGCATAAAATTTTTAATTAAATTTATTATTTATTATATACTTCAGTAGGCTTAGTAGGATTTGAACCTACATTAGTACCATTATGAGCGGTACGTTCTACCATTAAACTATAAGCCTAAAATTATATATACATTTATAAACCATAAATTTAAATTATGATTAGTATTACACAATTACTTTTTTTTATTATTATACTTTATTTATTATTTGGTGACACCAAATGGTTAATAAACAAAATTAAAAAATATACCAAACGATAGTATGTTTTATTTATCTGAAATTTACTATCGTTTGGTATATTTTTTAATTTCAATAATTTTTAATATTTTTTTATTATATATTTATAAAAATGATATTATTTTTATTACAATAATACCAGCACTTTTAAAAAATAATTTATTAGATTATTTTATTTTTACAGAACCTAGAGAAATATTATTTTTTTATTTGTATTCTTGTTTTAGTTTTCTTTTATTTATAATACTGCCCCTAATAGGTGTCAATCTTTATGATTATATGAAACCCACTGTATATAAAAAGGAGTGGAATCAATTAATATATGTAAAAAATAAATTATTATTTATTTTTTTTTTTGTTAATTTTTTTTCTTTTTTTTTAGGTTTGCCGCTTTTTTGGGATTTTTTTTCTTCTTTTCAAACGTACTCTAATTTGTTTACATTTTTTTTAGAGCTTAGCGCATTAAATTATTTTTATTATTTTAATAGTGTTTTTATTATAACTAATTTACTTCAACTACTATTAACTATTTTATTATTTTATTTTTATAAAAAGGGTCTTGTATTAACTATTTTTAAAAAATTATACATATATTTAATCTTTTTAATTTTTAGTACTGTAGTAACACCACCTGATTTAATATTGCAAGTATTATTATTTTGCAGTTTATGCATTTGCTTAGAAATTTTTTTTTTGTGTGTTTTAATATATTATTCTTATCGAAATAAAAATAATTAAATGTTTAAATAAATTTTTTTTTAAAATGGTAACCAATTAAATGTAAATAATATTGAAAACGTGAAAACCAAATATCCTAAAGATAAAGGTAAAAAAATTTTCCAACCTAAATGCATTAATTGGTCATATCGATAACGAGGTAATGTAGCACGTATCCAAATAAAAGCAATTACAAAAAAGCACAATTTTAAAGCAAACCAAAAAGAGCCGGGTATAAAGCTTAAAAATTCAAAAGGGGCTAGCCAGCCACCAAAAAACAAGATTACAGTTAAACTACTCATTAGTAGCATATTACCATATTCACCTAAAAAAAATAGGGCAAAACCAATTGCAGAGTATTCAACGTTATACCCTGAAACTAATTCAGCTTCAGCTTCCGGTAAATCAAAAGGTAATCTATTTGTTTCGGCTAAAGCAGAAATAAAAAATAGTATAAAACTAGGAAATAGTGGTATAACATACCATATATTTTTTTGTGCCATAATTATATCACTTAAATTATACGAACCTGCACACAGAACAACAGTAACTATAATAAATCCCATTGAGACTTCATACGAAACCATTTGTGCTGTTGAACGAAGACCCCCTAAAAAAGCATATTTAGAATTACTAGACCAACCTGATAACATTATACCATAGACCCCTAATGAGGATATTGCAAATAGATATAATATACCTATATTAATATCAGATAATAATGCAGTTTCATTAAAAGGTATTACTGCCCACCCCATTAAACTTAAAACAAAAGTAATAATTGGAGCTAATACGAAAACCACCTTGTCTGAGCTGCTAGGTAAAATAGTTTCTTTTAAAACTAATTTGACACCATCAGCTAAAGGTTGTAATAAACCGTAAGTACCTACAACGTTAGGTCCTCTACGTCGTTGAATTGCACCCATTATTTTTCTTTCTGCTAAAGTAAAATAAGCGATAGCTAAAATAACTGGTAGTACAATAGCTAAAATTTTTATTATTAAAATTAACATAATTTAAAATGTGATTGGAGAGAATGGGATTCGAACCCATGATATACAGAAAAAGTATATTTTGGTTTAGCAAACCAACGCTTTTAGCCACTCAGCCACCTCTCCTGTAATTAAATCAATGGTTTAGTTATTCTTAAACCTTTTCGTTTTTTTCGTCGCATTTTAGGAGGGCGACAGCCATTAAACGCTAATTGGCGTAAACCTTCAAAAACATTTGGTGTTTTTATATAAAATTTAAGCCGTTTAATTAAACGGCGTCTTAATAATTTAGGAACACTTAAACGAAATACCAAATTTTTATACTTTTTTTCATTTTTTAAATATTTAAAAAACTCAGTAAGTACTAAATTATAAATTAATTTATAATTTTTTTTTGATGAATGTAATCCCAACATACCTGCAGATAGCTTATATTTAGTATTTCCTAAATTATCAGTTAATGTAATTAATGTATTATTTGGATTAATCTTAATATTAATTATATGTTTAGTATTTTTTAATTTTTTATAAAAATTATTAAGGAAAAAATTTTTGAATAGTTTTGTATTTTTTTTATTTTTTAAGTGTTGTGCTAAAGTTTTTTGAGTTTTAGTACGAAATTTAAAAAATAAGACAGAATTCATTTGTTTAATTTTTATTCTAGTAAACAGTTTTTTGGTCTTTTTAATACGCAAATTTGGATAAAAAAAAGATAATAATAATTGTTGTTGTTTTTTTTGTGAATTCATTCTTTACTTATTAAAATTTTCTAAATTTTTTTTTAGTATTCGCGTTTGTATGCGTTCGTTGTCCTCGTGTAGGTAATCCTATTTTATGACGTAACGCTTTATAATTTTTAACTTTTGCTAAATACGAAAAATTATTTTTTTGAAATAATTTTAAACTATTTTCAATCAGTATATATTTTTTTTCTATATAAGTTAATAATTTATATAGTTGGTCATCTCGTAAATTAGAAAAAGTTAATTTAGGATTACAACCAAAACTTTGACAAATGTTATTAGCCGAAACACTTCCAATACCATAAATAGTTGTTAAATTTTGTGCAACTGTTGTTTTATTAAAAATCTTTTTTTTTAAAAAAGACATAAATCTATTATTGTTTTTTATTATAAAAAATACAAAACTTACAAACAATTTTTTTATTTAATTTGGGTAGGTATTTTAAAGGAATATTAAACTACCAATATATGGAGTTTAATGAAAATAAAATTATTTAGATTAAAAAAGCATGGATAGTTATATCTTAAAAAGTTTTATCGTTGAATTTTTTTTATTAGTGGGCATTTTAGCAATTTTGTTATATAATGCTTCAATATTATCATTTAGTTCGTGGAATTTTCCATTATTAGATAAAGAATCATATAATCAATCGTTATTTATTTTATTTATTTGTTTATTGTTAAGTTTAAATAATGATATTACTTGTTTTTCAGCTTTACATTTATTTTCAAATGATGTAACTAGTTTATCTATAAAAACATTGTTATTAGTAGCTATTATAGGCTCTTTAATTTGTGGAAAACCTTATTTTCTCTCAAAAAATATAAATTTATTTGAGTATTATTCAATAGTTTTATTATCAGTTTTTTCATTATTATTTTTAACATCTTCGACAGATTTAATTTCAATTTATTTATGTCTTGAAATGCAATCGTTATGCTTTTATGTATTAGCTGCCTTTAACCGTTATTCTGTTTTTTCAACAGAAGCGGGTTTAAAATATTTTGTTTTGGGTGCTTTTTCTTCGTGTTTATTTTTGCTTGGCTCTTCTGTTTTATATGGATTAACAGGAACTACAAATTTAGCAAACTTATCTTTATTACTAACGGGTTTAGATTCAAGCATTATAAATGTATCTTTTATTTATTTTGGTCTTATTTTTATACTTGTAACAATTTTTTTTAAATTAACGGCGGCTCCTTTTCATATTTGGTCCCCTGATGTTTACGAAGGTTCACCTTTATCCTCAACAATAATTTTTATATTAGTTCCAAAAACAATTTTTTTATTATTAATATTACGTATATTTTATTCAACCTTTTTTGATTATTTTGTTGTTTTTAAAAATATTTTTTTAATTTGTGGAATATTATCTGTGTTAGTTGGCTCATTACTAGCCTTACAACAAAAAAGGTTAAAACGGTTATTAATTTATAGTTCAATTAGTCATGTAGGTTTTATGCTTCTAGGTTACTCAACTGGTACCTTATTAGGTATTACAGCTGTTTTTTATTATATGATTTTTTATATAATTACCGGATTTTTAATTTGGGGTCTAATTAGTATAACTTTTTCTGATACTAAAAAATCTTTATACTTAACTGATTTTGCAATGCTTGGGCGTACAAATCCGGCTAAAGCTTTAGCTTTGGCTTTAGGTTTTTTTTCGTTAGCTGGTGTACCTCCATTAATTGGTTTTAGTATGAAATTTTTTATTTTTTCAGCATCAATACAAGCTAATATGTTTGAAATAAGTACTATAATAATATTATTAAGTGTTATTGGGAGCTTTTATTATTTAAGATTTATAAAAATTTTATTTTTTGAAAAAAAAATAAAATATGACGGATTTGTGGTTGATAACACATACAATGAAGTTGTTTATGTATTAGCTGCTTTTAGTTTATTTGTTATTATTTTTGGTTTTATTGATCCGTCTTTATTTTTACTATTTTCGTATAAAATAGGTTTAGGATTAATGTTTGTTTAAACTATGAAATTATTTAGTAAATTTAGTCAACAATTATCAAATTTGTTGCCAATAATATCTATTCAACATTTTAAAAATGAATGGATTATAACTGTATTACCTGAACATTTGTTGTTATCTATGAGTTTTTTAAAAAAACACATAGGTTTACAATTTTCTTTATTATCCTGTATATCTGGTATTGATTTTTTAGGAAAAGATTATCGTTTTTGTGTAGCTTATGACTTATTAAGTTTAGTTTTTGCTCAAAGACTGCGTGTTAAAACTTTTCTAAATGAGATTACACCAATAAGTAGCGTTGTTCCTGTTTTTCCTTGTGCAAATTGGTGGGAGCGTGAAGTTTGGGATATGTATGGTATTTTTTTTGAAAATCATCCAGATTTAAGAAGAATTTTAAGTGATTATGGTTTTGAAGGTTATCCTATGCGTAAAGATTTTCCTTTATATGGTTATATAGAATTACGTTACGATGAAAATCATAAACGTATTGTTGCAGAGCCTGTAGAATTTGCACAAGAATTTCGATATTTCGATTTTGAAACTCCTTGGTAAAATATTTAAATTATGGTTATAAAAAAAGATCAATTAGTAAAACAATTAAAAAGTTTTACTATCAATTTTGGGCCTCAACATCCAGCAGCTCATGGTGTTTTAAGATTAGTGCTTGAATTAAATGGTGAAATTGTTGAACGTGCTGATCCTCATATTGGTTTATTGCATAGAGGCACTGAAAAATTAATTGAGTATAAAACATATTTACAAGCTTTGCCATATTTTGATAGATTAGATTATGTTTCTATGATGGCTCAAGAGCAAACATATTCTTTAGCTGTTGAGAAATTAGTAGGCATAAATGTAACAAAAAGAGCACAGTATATTAGGGTATTGTTTTGTGAAATAACAAGAATTTTAAATCATTTATTAGCGGTCGGTTGTCATGCTATGGATGTTGGTGCTATGACGCCAATGATGTGGGCTTTTGAAGAACGAGAAAAATTAATGGAATTTTATGAAAGAGTATCAGGTGCTCGTTTACATGCTGCCTATGTTAGGCCAGGTGGTGTAGCCCAAGATTTGCCTATTGGTTTATTAGACGACATTTACCAATTTGTTGAACAATTTCCTTTACGGTTAGATGAAATTGAAGAATTGTTAACAACAAACCGTATATGGAAAGAGCGTCTTGTAGACATTGGTGTAGTTACATCGAAGGAAGCCATTGATTGGGGTTTTAGTGGTGTTTTATTACGTGGGTCTGGTTTACCTTGGGATTTAAGAAAAATGCAACCTTATGATGTTTACGAACAACTGGAATTTAATATACCTGTAGGCACAAATGGAGATTGTTATGACCGTTATTTATTACGTGTGGAAGAGATGCGACAATCATTATATATAATTCGTCAATGTTTAAATTTTATGCCAAATGGTCCAGTAAAAACCGATAATAAAAAATTTACTAGTCCATCAAGAATTGAAATGAAACAATCAATGGAAGCTTTAATTCATCATTTTAAATATTTTACTGAAGGGATACATGTCGAAGCAGGTGAAACTTATACTGCAACGGAAGCACCTAAAGGTGAGTTTGGTGTTTATTTAATAGCAAATGGTACAGATAAACCGTATCGCTGTAAAATAAAAGCACCTGGCTTTTCTCATCTTCAAGCTTTAAACAATATGGCTAAAGGACATATGATAGCTGATGTTGTAACAATAATAGGGACACAAGATATTGTTTTTGGTGAGGTAGATCGTTAATTCTTTATAATATATATATATGTTAAAATTTTTATTTTTATTGTGTGTTTTAAGCATTAGTCATGTGCTTTTTATAAAACCATCACAAACAGATTTAATAAAAAAGTTATCTTTATTTTATTCAGGTGTAATTTTTTTATTTTCTTTATACTTATGGGTTAATTTTGATACTTTAACTTCTTACTTACAATTTGTTTATGTTTTAGATTGGATACCCATTTATAACTATAATGTTGTTTTTGGTGTTGATGGTTTATCCTTGTTTTTTATTATATTAACTACTTTATTAATATTTTTATGTATTTTAGGTAGTTGGAGTAGTGTACAATATTCAATTAAAGAATATTTTTTATGTTTTTTAACATTAAATTTATTATTAATTTTAGTTTTTTGTGTACGAGATGTTTTTTTATTTTATATTTTCTTTGAAAGTGTTTTAATTCCTATGTTTTTAGTTATAGGTATTTGGGGATCACGTGAAAGAAAAATACGTGCTGTTTATTTATTTTTTTTTTATACATTAATAGGTTCTTTATTTATGCTTTTAGCAATATTATATTTATATAATAAAGTAGGGTCAACTAATTATGATTTAATATTAGCTGCAGATTTAAGTTTACAAGAGCAAACTTGGCTGTGGTTAGCTTTTTTTTTATCTTTAGCCACAAAAATGCCCTTGTTTCCTTTTCATATCTGGTTACCTGAAGCACATGTAGAGGCACCTACAGCGGGTTCTGTTTTATTAGCCGGTATTTTATTAAAATTAGGTAGTTATGGCTTTTTGCGATTTTCTTTACCTTTTTTCCCAGATGCTTCTTTATATTTTGCACCTTTTGTGTTTACTTTATCTATTATAGGTATAATATTTACTTCTTTAACAGCCATACGTCAAACAGATTTTAAACGTATTATAGCATACTCTTCTGTAGCCCATATGAATTTAGTAATGATGGGAATTTTTAGTTTTAATATTTCAGGGCTAGAGGGTAGTTTGTTGCAAAGTCTTAGTCATGGTTTTGTTGCTAGTGCATTGTTTTTTTTAATTGGTGTTTTATATGATCGTTACCATTCAAGATTAATTATTTATTATAGTGGTCTTGTTCATATGATGCCTATTTATACAATTCTATTCTTATTTTTTACTATGGCTAATATTGCATTACCTGGTACATCTAGTTTTATAGGAGAATTTTTAATCCTTTCAGGTATTTTTAAATTCAATTTTTTAGGAGCTATATTAGCTGCAACAAGTATGATATTAGGTGGTTGTTATTCACTATGGGTATATAATAGAATTTCTTATGGTAATTTAAAAATTGATTATTTATCTGGTTTCAAAGATATTACACTACGTGAGTTTTCTATTTTTGTACCTTTAGTTTTAGGCTCATTACTTTTAGGTTTATATCCTAATTCAATTTTAAATTTTGTACATCCGTGGTGTTTTAGTACTTTTTCATTATTTTTTTAATTATATTTTAATTATGTCAATACAATTATTTAATAAATCCTATAATAAATGGAAAATGCACAATGATCGTGATTTAATGTTTAAATTATATTTAGGTAACGTAAATACAATACCTGAAATTAAACAAACAACTATTACGCAAAAAAGTGCAAAAACTCATGCCCTTCTTAATCTTATTTCTTTAAATATTTTTTTGTTTGATGAATATCCAAAAATATTAAAAATAAATAATACAATAGATAATAAAAAAAAAAATACAATTTTAGGTACAAAAATAAAATTATCAATTTTAAAATTTTATTTTTTCTTTTTAAGATTAAAAAATGAAGAAAATAATACAAATTTGAGTAATGCGTTTAAAATAAAGAATAAAGAAGCTAAGACATTAACTTTTACTTTTAACCTAAACTTATTTGATGAATTTTTATTTTTATATGACAAATATCCAACATTAAATGATGTTACTATAACTTTAAATTTTGTAAACTGTAAAAAAATGGAAGAAAAACAGTTATTATTAAAAAATTTATTATTAATTTAAATTATGCAAATTTTAATCGTACTATTACCTTTGTTTGGTTCTTTATTTAGTGGTTTCGGAGGTAGATTTTTAGGTTCTAAAGGTTCAGGTATCTTATCTACTGTTTGTATGTGCATTACTTTATTATTAGTTTTTATTACATTTTTTAAAGTAGGTATACAAGGAGAAACTATATCGATTACATCATACTCATGGGTAAATTCAGAATTATTTAATGTATCTTTTGGGTTTTTATTTGACTCATTAACTGTAGTTATGTTAGTTGTTGTTTGTACAATTTCAACATTAGTACATTTATATTCAATGGAATACATGTCACATGATCCGCACTTACCTCGTTTTATGTCATATTTATCTTTATTTACTTTTTTTATGCTTATTTTAGTTACAGCAAACAATTTATTACAAATGTTTGTAGGTTGGGAAGGTGTTGGTTTATGTTCTTATTTGCTTATTAATTTTTGGTTTACAAGAATACAAGCAAATAAAGCAGCTATTAAAGCTATGATTATAAATCGTATAGGGGATTTTGCATTAGCTATAGCTATTTTTTTAGCGTTATATTTATTTAATACGTTGGATTACACGACAATCTTTAACGTTGCTCCACTTTATACTAGTTTCACAATTACTTTATTAAACATAAATATTCCATGTTTAGAATTTTTATGCTTTTTATTATTTTTAGGTGCCGTAGGTAAATCTGCACAATTAGGTTTGCATACATGGTTACCCGATGCTATGGAAGGTCCAACACCTGTTTCTGCATTAATTCATGCAGCTACTATGGTTACAGCGGGTGTGTTTTTAATTGCCCGATGTTCACCTATTTTTGAATATTCACCTATAACATTATCAATTATTACATGTGTTGGTGGTATTACTGCTTTTTTTGCAGCGACCACAGGGTTATTGCAAAATGATTTAAAAAAAGTTATTGCGTATTCAACTTGTAGTCAATTAGGGTATATGATTTTTGCTTGCGGTGTAAGTAATTATGCTGTAGCAATTTTCCATTTAGCAAATCATGCTTTTTTTAAAGCGCTACTTTTTTTAGGTGCCGGTTCTGTTATCCATGGTGTTGCTGATGAACAAGATATGCGTAAAATGGGTGGTTTAAGACAACTATTACCGTTTACGTACGCTATGATGTTCATAGGATCTTTAGCTTTAATGGGCTTTCCGTTTTTAACAGGTTTTTATTCAAAAGATGTTATTTTAGAAGTAGCTTTTGCTAGGTATACTTCAATTTCGCAATTTGCATATTGGTTAGGTACTTTTGCAGCATTTTGTACTGCGTTTTATTCACTGCGTTTACTTTATTTAACATTTCTTGCTAACCCTAACGGTAAACGTGTTGTAATTGAAAATGCACACGAATCTGGATGGAAAATGCTATTACCTTTAGCTATTTTAGCTATACCTAGTATTTTTATTGGTTATTTGACCAAAGATTTATTTATAGGTTTAGGTTCAGATTTTTGGGGTTCATCTTTAATGCATAATCCTTTTAATTTTCAATTAATCGATGCTGAATTTTTACCGCATATTTATAAATTAACGCCGTTAATTTTTAGTTTTACTGGTGCTTTATTAGCATATATGTTCTATACTTTCAATCAAGATTTATTATATTCATGGAAAATTAATAAAAATGGTAAATTACTCTATTCATTTTTAAATAGAAAATGGTATGTGGATCGTATTTATAATGAATTTATAACTCAAAAATTTTTAAATTTAGGTTTTAACTTTACTTATAAAGCGGTGGACCGTGGAGTTATTGAAATTTTTGGTCCTTTTGGTATAACAAATCAAGTCAAAAATAATGCCGCTAAATTACAAATTATACAAAGTGGTTATTTATATCATTATACCTTTTTAGTTTTAATTGGCGCTACTTTATTTTTATTTAGTATCACATTTTTAATAAAATTGTATGCATTAAATTTTATTATTTTTTTGTTTTTAGTTTTATTTTTTATTAGTAAATAAAGAGTATATAGCTCAGTAGGTAGAGCAGTAGACTTTTAATCTATTGGCCCAGGGTTCGAGTCCCTGTATACTCAATAATTTTCAAACTTATGCGAAATTTGTCACAATTTTTAAATAAAATAAAAATAGGTTGCCTAAAAAATGCAACTATAATCGAGGTTAATTTTAGTAAAAAATGGCCTAAATTATTACGTATTTTATATAATGAAGGATTTATTCAAAATTATATTATTGTAAATGGTAAAATATATATATATTTACGATATTATCAAAATAAAAATAGTATACGTTACTTAAAAAATTTTTTGAAAACATCAAATTCGATTTATATAAAAAAAAAAAATTTATGGCTTTTTCAACGTTATAATGGAGTTTTAATTTTATCTACTATAAAAGGATATAAAACTCATGAAGAATGTCTACGTCAAAATTTAGGTGGTAAAGTCCTATTTTTTATAGGTTAATTATTTATTTTTTACGCATTAAAATATGAATACTAAAAATTTAGAAACAAAAATTATATTTTTACCAAAAAATATAGAAATATACAAAAAAGATATTAATATACTTTTAAAAACAAAAACAGGATCTATAAAATTTAAACTTCCCAAAAATGCAAATTTATATCAAAAAAATTCATATTTATTTATTGATATTTTAAATAATGATAAAAATGCAAAAACTTGGGAAATTATTTTTAGAAATGTTATTAATGGTTGTTCACGACAATATTTAAACAGACTTATCTTAAAAGGTGTTGGATATAAAGCTTTTTTAACAAATACAAGTAATGTTGAATTAAAAATCGGGTACAGTCATTCAATAAACTACTCTATTCCAAATTCAGTAAATATTGACGTTTTTAAAAATTTAATTTTGCAAATAAATTCTCCTCTAAAAGATAGTTTGGGGTCTATATCAGCATCAATAAAAGGGTTAAAAAAAATTGATATTTATAAAGGAAAAGGTATTTTGTATAAAAGGGAAAAATTAAATTTAAAAACAGGTAAAAAAGCTTAAACAACGATATGAAAAAAATAAATAATAATATTTTAAAAAATTTTTATGATAGCTACTCTTTTATAATACCTAAAACTTTACAAGACTCTAAAATGCTTGTATCATCACAGATGAGTAATTGGTCTTTTATTGATAGTTATTTATACACAAAAAATTTTAAACAAATTTTAAAATTATTGAAATCTTTAGTTACTAATAATAAAAAACAAAATAAAATTTTATTTATTTTAGATGATGATATTTATTTTTTTTTTGAAAAGACATTTAAAAAACATCATTTTATAACTAATGATATTAAAAACGGTTTAGAATTTTTACAAAAATCTAAATACGCCCCTTTAGTTTCAGGTCTAGTTTACATAGGTAAAAATAACGAAATTTCAACAAAAACAATTAATCAATTAAATATTCCAATATTTCATTTTTCACCTAAAACCAAATTTTATTTTGATTATTATAATTATAATGCTTTAACATTTCATGGGTCTATTTTATATTTAAAATTAATTTTAAAATCTGTTTTAATACCAAAGAATATAAATGAAAAAAAAATTATTTAAAGAAAAGAAGTATAAAAATTTACTGAATACCCGGGAATTCCCACCTCAAACAAATTTGCGTATCTTAAAATTCAAGAGACCAAAATGGAATTTTTTAAAAAAATCATTACAGCGTCAAGCTAATAAAATATTTTTTTTTAAAAAATTTAAAAAAATGAATAAAAAATTATATTTTTATAATCAAAAAGGATATATAATTTCTTCTCGTTGGTCAAATATACGTTTTAGATATAAAGAATTGTTATTAGCAAAACGACGTTTATATTTATTTTTTTCTTTAAAGTCAAAATTAAAGCCTCTAAAAAAAAATATAACTAATCAAACGTCTATTAAATTTTTAAATAAATTAGAAACTAGATTAGACATACTATTATGGAGAATAGGTATTTTTTCTAGCCCCGCTGTGTCACGATTTTATCTAAATCACAAATTTGTAAAATTAAATGGAAAAAATATCAACATTAATGCGGTATTTTTACAAAAAGGTGATATAATATCTTTTACTGACTTGATAAAAAAAAAGAGTAAAATGGAAATGTTACAGTTAAAAACTATTCAAAATTATAATAAAAAATTTTTAATTTTTCAAGAAAAATTTAATTCTTTTTTACCGTATTTTATAGAAGTAAATTGGGACACTTTAGAAATAATATGTTTAAAAAACGCAACTGATTTAGACATAAATCATATGTTACATATGTACCCTAAAAATTTAAACATTTCCCAACTAAAAAATTATTTACGTTTATTATAAAAATTTAATTTTTTTTTATCAATAGGCGGATGTAGATTAAGGGTAGATTATTTGTCTTCCACACAAAAGGTATGAGTTCGAATCTCATTATCCGCATGTTTTTGTATAAAATATTAATTGTTTGTTAATTTTTATATTCTTATAATAAATAAAATAAGGGAAGATAACTTAATTGGTAGAGTATATGCTTTGCACGTATAAGGTTGTGGGTTCAAATCCCATTCTTTCCAATTTTATAAATCAAAATATAAGTTAAGATAAACAAGATATTGAAACAGTTATTTTAATCCGTATTTAGCTCTTAGTATTAAACACAAAAATTTTATATCTTAAATCAAAGAGGGTAGTTTAATGGTAAAATATTGGTCTCCAAAACTGACGTTAGGGGTTCGAGTCCCCTCCTTCTTGTTTGTTAGTATAAACGTATTTAAAAATAATTTATGAAAAACATATTTAAAGCTCTGTTTTTTATGTACATATGTAATATTCTAATTGATGTATTAGATAAAAAAAAAATGGATGAAGATTGGAAACGTACTATTAATGTATCACTTTTTTTGATGTCCTCAGGATATTTTTGTCTTATGATCATGTTTATGATTATGAGACAAATTAATTAAAACACAAAAATATAATTTTTAAATAGAGCCAAAGTGGCGTAATTGGTAGACGCGTTAGATTTAGGCTCTAATTTTTAGGAGTAAGGGTTCAAGTCCCTTCTTTGGTAAAATTTTTGTCGTTTAGGTAAATATAGCTTAATTGGTTAAAGTAACAGGTTGTGGCTCTGTCGAGTATGGGTTCAATTCCCATTATTTGCCCCAAGTCATAAGAATAAGAATGGATAAGTGACCGAGTGGCCGAAGGTGGCAGTCTTGAAATCTGTTGTATTATTTTAATACCGTGGGTTCGAATCCCACCTTATCCTTTTTGGCGAAATAACTCAGTTGGTTAGAGTATAGGTATCATAAATCTATTGTCGTGGGTTCAAATCCCTCTTTCGTTATTCGGGATATTGCGCAGTGGTAGCGCGCCGGTTTTGGGAACCGGAGGTCGTATGTTCGAATCATACTATCCCGAAAAATTTAATTGTTATTAAATTTATTATATATTTATGGTTCAAGTTGGTAGTAAATTACGTGTAAGCGATAATTCTGGTGCTAAGTATGTCTCATGTATAAAAGTTTTAGGTGGGTATAAAAAACGTTACGCTCGCATTGGAGATAAACTTGTTGTAAGTGTTGTAAGTCTTCGAGCAAAAAGAAGATCTCAGTCAAAGATACAAAAAGGAAAAGTAACTTATGGAATTGTCGTACGTACCAAAGTAGATAAAACAAGCAAAGCTAATATTAGATATTCTTTTATGGATAATGCTATTGTTTTAATTACACAACAAGGAAAACCTTTAGCTTCTCGTATTATTGGAGGTGTACCGAAAAAATTACGTTATACACGTTATATGCGAATAGCCACATTATCTGCTGGCATTATCAAATAATAGATTAGGTTATTTAAAATGTTTATATGGCAAGAATAAATCAATTGTGCAGAATAAAGCGATTAAAAAAAATAAAATGGAATAAAGCACCAGCGTTAGAGCGTAATCCTCAAAAAAAAGGAGTATGTATAAAAATTTTTACAAAAACACCTAGAAAGCCTAACTCGGCTTTACGAAAAATTGCAAAAATACGTTTAACTAATCAACGTAAAGTAGACGCATATATTCCAGGAATCGGACATAATTTGCAAGAATTTTCAGTTGTTTTGATGCGTGGGGGTAGAGTAAAAGATTTGCCTGGTGTAAAATATCATTTAGTTAGAGGGAAGTTTGATCTTATAGGTTTACATGAACGAAAAAATTCTCGTTCTAAATATGGGGGTAAAAATGAAAGAAAAAAGAAATAATATTTTTATAAAAAAATTGGCTAATCATTTAATGCGTAGCGGTAAAAAATCTTTTGCTACAAAATTAATATACGATAATGGTTTTTTATTATCTAAATATTTCAATAAATCGTTATATACAATTTATTCAGATGTGTTTTTAACTTTACGACCATTTATTGAAATTAGAAAAGTTAGAGTACGCCGAACAACTTATATGGTGCCTTTTCCTACAAATATACAACGTCAATATTATTTAGTTTCGCAATGGATATTAGAAACCTTACGGAATGACAAGCGTAAAGCAAATTTTAATAAAAAATTTCGTGATGAAATCATAAAAATTTTATTAAACAAGGAAAGTATTACGTTGGATAAAAAAAAAGATTTGTATAAAAAAGCTGACAAAAGTAGATCTTTTGCTCATTTTAGATGGTATTAGAAAAACATTGAATTAAAAATATGAAACGTTTAATTAAAAAAAGCAGCTTATTTATTTTAAACAATGGTAAAATTATAACTATTTCTAGCATACGTTTAAAAAATAAAAAATTTTATAAAATTATTAAATAAAGGCTTATAACTCAGAGGCTAGAGTGCGCCCCTGATAAGGGCGAAGTCAGTAGTTCAAATCTACTTAGGCCTATAATAGTTGTATGTCTTTACAATTAAAATATAAAGAAAGACATGGTTTTCATTTAGTGGATCCTAGTCCATGGCCTTTATTGGGGGCTTTTGGAGCTTTGATGGCAACTTTCGGCGGTGTATTAACAATGCATGGCTATATTGGTGGCAAAGCTTTATTTTATTTAGGTATTTTTACCATAATTTATACTATGTATGTTTGGTGGAGAGATATTGTTCGTGAAGGTACTTATGAAGGGCAACATACTAAAGCTGTGCAAAGTGGCTTACGTATGGGTGTTTTATTATTTATTTTTTCTGAAGTAATGTTTTTTGTTGCTTTTTTTTGGGGGTTTTTTCATTCTTCTTTAAATCCTTCACCGTTTATTGGTGGTGTTTGGCCTCCTGCTTATTTAGAAGTACTAAGCCCTTGGGAAGTTCCTTTAGTTAACACCATATTACTTTTGTCTTCTGGTGCTACTGTAACGTGGGCACATCATGCTATTGTTAGTGGTTCAAGAGATGAAGGTTTAAAAGCCTTAATAGCTACTTTAATTTTAGCTGTATTATTTACAGCTTTACAAATTGTTGAATATACACATGCACCTTTTACTATTGCTGATGGTGTTTACGGTTCAACTTTTTATATGGCTACAGGTTTTCATGGGTTTCATGTATTTGTTGGTACATGTTTCTTATTTGTATGTGCGATACGTCTGTATTTGCATCATTTTACTCAAGAACATCATTTTGGTTTTGAAGCTGCCGCGTGGTATTGGCATTTTGTTGATGTTGTTTGGTTATTTTTATTTTTGTCAATTTATTGGTGGGGTTCTTAATTTTTACAAAATTTATGTTATTTAGTCCGTTAGAACAATTTCAAGTTATTCCTTTATTACCTTTTCATATTGGTAAATTAGATTTTTCAATTACAAATTATAGTTTAATTACTATTTTTTTTTGTGGTGTTTTTATTACATATTTATATATTTTACTAGATCGTAAAAATAAATCATTGTTTTTAATACCAAATCGTTGGCAAGCAATTATAGAAATGATTTATAAAGTGATGGTTTCAATGGTTTCAGATAATGTAGGGCCTAAAGGTGAAAAGTATTTTCCTTTTATTTTTACTTTATTTGTATTTGTCTTATTAAGTAATTTAATAGGTTTAATTCCTTATAGTTTTACTTTAACTAGTCATTTAATTGTTACTTTTGCTTTAGCTATGATTGTATTTATTTCAGTAAATATTGCTGGAGCAAGAATACATGGGTTGAAAATGTTTTCATTATTTTTACCGTCTGGAACAACATTTCCTTTATCTTTATTATTAGTGCCTATTGAATTTGTTTCTTATATGTTTAAACCTATAAGTTTATCTGTTCGATTATTTGCAAATTTAATGGCAGGTCATACTTTATTAAAAGTAATCGCAGGTTTTGGTTGGGCTTTGATGGGCTGCACTGGTTTCTTATTTTTAGCGCATTATGTACCATTAGCTGTTCTTTTTCCTTTATTTGGGTTAGAATTGGCTGTAGCTTTAATTCAAGCTTATGTATTTAGTATCTTAAGTTGTATATACTTAAATGATGCTATCAGCTTACATTAAGTTTTTTCTATTAATTATATAGAATAAATGAGGACAACATTCTTTTTTACAAAAAAAAATTAAAACTATATTTTATGAAATATTATTTATATTTAAAATCAAATAAATTATACCTATTAGAAATTTATATATCCTTTTTTAAAAAAATTGCAAAACAATTTAATTTTAACTTAAAAAAAAAAATGTTACCATCAAATATATCTAAATTTTCTTTATATAAATCACCGCACGTTTATAAAAAAGCAAAAGATCATTATCAAAGCAAGTGGTATACTTGCGTTTTAGTTTTAGAAAACGTGAATAATTTATCTATATTAAAGCAGACATTAAAAAATAAGCCAATAGAGTTAATATGTAAATTAAAATATAAAATTTAAAATTTACTGCATTTTTAGCTCAATCGGATAGAGCAACGGCCTTCTAAGCCGAAGGTTACAGGTTCAATTCCTGTAGGATGCAGTTTAATTTTTAAAAAGAGATTTGGTTAGATTGCATAACTGGTAATGTGTGAGATTGCAAATCTTAAGTTGAGGGTTCAAGTCCCTCTCTAACTTTAAAAAGTTTAAGTAGCTCAGGGGTAGAGCATAGGACTGAAAATCCTTGTGTCAGCGGTTCAAATCCGTTCTTAGACAGGCTTAAAAAAATATATTAAAAAAATAAATGTTTTCTAATATAATTTTATGTGATGCTGCGGAACCGTGGCAATTAGGGTTACAAGACCCAGCAACACCAGTAATGGAGGGTATTATAAACTTCCATAATCATTTAATGTTTTTTATGGTGTTTATCGCAATGTTTGTTTTTTGGATGTTAAGCAAAATTTTAACGTCTTATACCTCTGATGTTAATAAAATTTCAGAAAAATTTACACATTCAACAATATTAGAAATCGTATGGACTTTAATTCCTGCAGCTATTTTATTAGTCATTGCTGTGCCGTCATTTGCTTTATTGTATTCAATTGATGAAATGATTGATCCTTCAACAACACTAAAAGTAGTAGGGCATCAATGGTACTGGAGTTACGAATACTCAGATTATTCAACATTAGAGGGTGGTGATACTTTAAATTTTGATTCTTATATGTTACCTGAAGAAGATTTAGTAAAAGGTACCTTCCGTTTATTAGAAGTAGATAATAGAGTTTTATTGCCAGTAAATACCCATATACGTGTATTAATAACAGCAGCTGATGTTTTACATAGTTGGACTGTTCCTTCATTTGGTATAAAAGTAGATGCTTGTCCAGGACGTTTAACCCAAGCTTCTTTATTTATTAAACGCCCCGGTGTTTACTATGGACAATGTAGTGAAATTTGCGGTGTAAATCATGCATTTATGCCTATTGTTGTACGTGGTGTACCTTTAGACGAATATATTAGCTGGATTTCTGTACGTTTAGATGGTTTAAATATTAGCTAAATATGCGTTGGAATAAAGATTATTTATTATCATTTGCAGATAGCCATATTATAGATTATCCAAGCCCTATCAATTTAAGTTATTTATGGAGTTTTGGTTCTACTGCAGGTCTTTGTTTAGTTGCGCAAATTCTTACTGGGATTTTTTTAGCCATGCATTATACCCCACATGTTGATTTAGCGTTTAATAGTGTAGAGCATATCATGCGTGATGTAAACAACGGTTGGTTAATTCGTTATTTGCATGCTAATGGGGCATCTATGTTTTTTATTGTTGTTTATTGTCATATTTTTAGAGGTATGTATTATGGCTCTTATATGTATCCAAGACAACATTTATGGTACTCTGGTATTTTAATATTTTTTTTGATGATGGCTACAGGTTTTATGGGTTACGTATTACCTTGGGGTCAAATGTCATTTTGGGGTGCAACAGTAATTACAAATTTATTTTCTGCAATTCCTTATATTGGCCCATCTATTGTTGAATGGCTTTGGGGTGGTTTTTCTGTAGATAACGCTACTTTGAATAGATTTTTTAGTTTACATTATCTATTACCATTTGCTATTGCAGGTTTAGTTTTAATTCATTTAGCTTTATTACATAAAGATGGATCAAATAATCCTATTGGAATAAACTCTTCTTTAGATAATATACCATTTTATCCGTATTTTTATGTAAAAGACTTATTTGCATTTTTTATTCTTTTATTATTTTTCTCTTTTTTTGTATTTTATTATCCAAATACATTAGGTCATCCAGACAATTATATCCCGGCAAATCCTTTAGTAACTCCTGTACATATTGTACCTGAGTGGTATTTTTTACCGTTTTATGCAATTTTAAGATCTATCCCAGATAAATTAGGGGGGGTTTTAGCTATGGGCGGAGCAATTGCTGCGTGGTTTACGTTACCTATTTTAAATACATCTGAAATTAGAAGTACCGAATTTAGACCTATTTTTGGGTTTTTTTATTGGTTTTTATTTGCAGATTTTTTATTATTAGGCTGGATTGGCCAAAAACCTGTTGAAGATCCTTACATTTTAGTAGGAATTTTAGCAACTATATTTTATTTTCTTTTTTTCTTCGTGCTAGTACCTGTTATAGGTTTAGTTGAGAAAAAATTAGTACGTTTAAAAGTTTAAATATTTTTAAACTTTTAAGTTTACTTTTTTGGTATTAGAAAATAGCAACATTTTGTCACACATACAAGGAGTTGCTTATAGTCACAACTACTAGAACAACTCCTTGATGGTTTTTTTTGAAAAAACATTTTAAATAAATTTATGTTAAAATTAATTAAAAAACAATATTTATTATATTTAAATAAGGTTACAAAACCTTTTAAATTAAGTTTAGTAGCAATAAAAACATTTTTAAAAAACGAAAAAAAAGAATTCTCTAAAATCATAAAAACTGCGTGGGCAGAATTTTACATTGAATATGATATAGCAAAATTAAGAAAATTAACCTTATATTTTATTTTGCTTCTTTGGATTGCGTACCAGTCTTATTATTATAATAACCTCACGAATTTTTTTATTAGTGAAGAGGAATATGTTGCACTAAAAGGGACGATTCAAGAGCATGAGAATATGGAAAGTTTTTATGAAGACGTTATGCAAGGACAACATAATAAAATAAAAAAATTAGAACAAATAGTTGATGAAGAAAGAAAACTTACGAACTCAACAAAAATAGTTTTTTATGGTTTAGGGCTTGTAACGTATGCGTTTATGATGATGTGGTTAACATGGAAATAGTTTGTTAAAATTAATTAAAAACTAAAAAAAAATTATGTGGAATAAAAATAAATTAATAATTTTATTAATTACGTTGATTATATTTATCTTTATTGGCATATACTCTTATTATTTTTATTTTAATAACTCTGATATAGAGTTTGTAAATTTAATTAAAGATATGGCTATTAAAAACCAAAATAATCCAAACCTATTTATAGAAAAATATAATAACGCTATAACTGATGAAGAAAAATTAAAAATAGTTTTAACTAATAATTTTTATAATTGTGTATATAGTAATAACAATCTTATAAACACGAAAACGGACATAAATTTATATTGTGGGCATTTTATAAAATTTTAATATACTGCAGCAGAGCAAATAAGCCTAAGTTTACCAAAGCGGGATAGAGCAGTGGTAGCTTATCAGGCTCATAATCTGAAGGTCGTTGGTTCGAATCCAACTTCCGCTAAAAAATAGATAAAATATTATTTATTTTATATAGCTATTAAAAAAAAAAGAGTTTTGTAAATTATTAACTTTATATAAAATAAATAATATTTTATCTATTTTAATTAAATAAATATGCCACAATTTGATTTTTACGCTTTTTCAAGCCAAGTTTTTTGGTCAATATTGATTTTTTTTATTTTTTATTTTGTTTTTACTCAAGTTTATTTACCTAAAATTGCTGAAGTATTAAAGTTGAGAGAAAAAAGAAAATCAATAAAAAAACAAACTGAAAATATTACTTTATTTTCATTATTATTATTATATCTAATTTAAGATACAAAATTAAAAAAATTTAAATTAATATTATAAAATTTATAATTATTTTATTAATAACTTTAAACGGGAGTTTGATCCTGGCTCAGGATGAACGCTATCAATATACTTGACACATGCAAGTCTTACGAAACTTAAAGTTTCGTGGCGTAAGGGTGAGTAATACATAAGAATCTACCATAAAATTTTGATACAAACAAATCTAATAAAGAGAAAAGATAAATTTTATCTTCTGTTAATATCTAAAGAATGATAATTCGATTTATGATGAGCTTATGGAAGATTAGGTTGTTGGTGTGGGTAAAAGCCTACCAAGCCGATGATCTTTAGCTGGTTTGAGAGAATGATCAGCCACACTGGAACTGAAACAAGGTCCAGGCTTTTTCGGGAGCCAGCAGTGAGGAATATTGGACAATGGGCGAAAGCCTGATCCAGTAATATTGAGTGCGCGAGGAAAGCACAAAAGACATTTTATATGTTGGCTGTAAAGCGCTTTCGTCAAAGAAGATTATGACTTTATTTGAAGAAGAAGCCCCGGCTAATTTCGTGCCAGCAGCCGCGGTAAGACGAGAGGGGCGAGCGTTATCCGGAATAATTGGGCGTAAAGGGTCCGTAGGTTGTATTTTGTATGCTTTTAGTAAAAAACAAAAACTCAATTTTTGAAATGCTTTAAGGACAGAAATACTTGAGTATAGCAGAGGATAATAGAATTCCATGTGGAGGGGTGGAATCCTAAGATATATGGAGGAATGCCAGTAGCGAAAGCGATTGTCTGGGCTATTACTGACACTGAGGGACGAAAGCGTAGGTAGCAAACAGGATTAGATACCCTGGTAGTCTACGCTGTCAATGCTGAGTGCTAATATTTAGAATTTAAATTTTTAGATATACAGTTAACACGTTAAGCACTCCGCCTGAGGAGTACGGCCGCAAGGCTAAAACTCAAAGGAATTGACGGGGGTCTACACAAGTGGTGGAGCATGTGGTTTAATGCGATAATACGCGCGTAACCTTACCAGTTTTTGCATATTTTTAGTAACATGTGTAATAAACATGATTATTTTTTATAATATCTTAGAGTATCTATAAAAAACTAAAAAATACAGGTGTTGCATGGCTGTCGTCAGCTCGTGTTGTGAAATGTTTGGTTAAGTCCTTTAACGAGCGCAACTCCCATTCTATATTTAGCTTTTTATTTGAATAATCAAATAAAAAAAGCCTATAGAAAACAGCTAGTTATAAGCTAGAGGAAGGTGGGAACGACGTCAAGCCCTCATGGCCCTTATAAGCTGGGCTACAACACGTGCTACAATAGAAAAGACAAAAAGATGCAAAAATGCGAATTTGAGCTAAACTAAAAACTTTTCTGTGTTCGGATTGTAGGCTGCAACTCGCCTACATGAAGTTGGAATCACAAGTAATCGTAAATCAGGAACGTTACGGTGAATTTGTACCTAGATCTTGTACACACCGCCCGTCATTTAGGGGGAGTTTTCTTTGCTTGAAATTTATTTTTAATAATAAAAAGAATTATTTTCTTTTTTATAGATAAAAAAGTTTAATATTATTTATTATTAAGGTAAATTATTGTTGGAAGGTAACCGCTAAGAAGTCGACACAAGGTAATTGTTCGGGAACGAGCAGTTGGAACAAAACATATTTTAAATATATTATTAAATTAATAATTACTTGATACCACATAAGATCTTCAAATGTTATCTTAATTTAACCTATAAATACTGTATTTGGGAATCGTAGGTTTATAAAAAAATTTTAAATTTATAAAAGTATGAATATTTTAAGAGAAGAATATATACCTATTTTAGTCTTACTGATTTTTAGTGTCTTTTTATCTGTTGTTTTATTTTTAGTATCTTATATTGTTGCGCCACAGAAACCGGATGCGGAAAAAATTTCTGCTTACGAATGTGGTTTTGACCCTTATGAAGATGCTAGAAATAGCTTTGATATTAGATTTTATTTAGTTGCAATTTTATTTATTATTTTTGATTTAGAAGCAATGTTTTTTTTTCCTTGGAGCGTTACTTTAGGAGCAAACCAATCTATAGCATTTTGGGGTATGATTGATTTTTTACTTGAATTAATTATTGGTTTTATTTACGCTTGGTTAATTGGAGCATTAGAGTGGGAATAATATGAAACATTTATTTCTTAAAGATCAAAAAAAAAGAATTCAATTTGCAAAAAATGAAAAAAAACGTATTGTTTTAAAATATTTATTAAATAATACAACTATAAAATTAGAGCAAAGATTAATTCTAACAGAAAAATTAAAAAAACAAAACAAAAAAACATATCAAACGAAAATAAATAATCGTTGCTCTTTAACTTATAGAGGCCGTAGTAATATAAGTTTATTTAAATTATCTAGAATACGTTTAAGAGAATTATTATCATTAGGTTTAGTACCAGGCTATAAAAAAGCAGTATGGTAACGAGTTTCGGTATTTATAATTTTACATAAAATAAATACAGGTAAAAGTAGTACATGGTTAACATGCAGTTTTCTGTATGGTAGCCTATTCTTCAAATTTAACAAGTTGGATAAACCGTTGGCTTTTTTCAACAAACCATAAAGATATTGGTATCCTTTATCTTATTTTTGGGGCTTTTTCTGGTGTTCTGGGTACAACTATGTCAATTTTAATTCGTATGGAATTGGCACAGCCAGGTAGTCAAATATTATCAGGTAATTATCAATTATATAATGTATTAGTTACAGGTCATGCTTTATTGATGATTTTTTTCATGGTTATGCCTATTTTAATTGGTGGTTTTGGGAACTTATTAGTTCCTATTATGATAGGTGCTCCTGATATGGCATTTCCTCGTTTAAATAACATTTCTTTTTGGTTATTACCCCCGTCATTGTTTTTAGTAGTTGCTTCTGTATTTGTAGAAGCCGGTCCAGGTACTGGATGGACACTGTATCCTCCTTTAAGTAGTGTGCAAGCTCATTCTGGTCCTGCTGTCGATTTAGCTATTTTTAGTTTACATCTTTCTGGTACTTCTTCAATTTTAGGTGCAATTAATTTTATTGTTACCATATTAAATATGAGAGCACCAGGTATGGGCATGGAAAGAATATCTTTATTTGTTTGGTCGGTTTTTGTTACAGCATTTTTGTTAGTAATGTCATTACCTGTTCTTGCAGGGGCTATTACAATGTTATTAACTGATCGTAACTTTAATACAACCTTTTTTGACCCCGCAGGTGGAGGTGATCCAGTGTTATTTCAACATTTATTCTGGTTTTTTGGCCACCCTGAAGTATATATTTTAATTTTACCCGCGTTTGGTATTATTAGTCATATTGTTAGTCGTTTTTCAGATAAACCAATGTTTGGTTATTTAGGTATGGTTTTCGCAATGATATCAATTGGCGTATTAGGTTCTATAGTATGGGCTCATCATATGTTTACCGTTGGTTTAGACGTAGATACACGTGCCTATTTTACAGCGGCAACAATGATTATTGCTGTGCCGACAGGTATAAAAGTATTTAGTTGGATTGCTACTATGTGGGGTGGTTCTATTAAATTACAAACACCTATGCTTTTTGCATTAGGTTTTATCTTTTTATTTACTATAGGTGGTCTAACAGGTGTTGTGCTAGCTAATGCTGGTATTGATGTTGCCGTTCATGATACTTATTATGTTGTAGGTCATTTCCATTATGTTTTATCAATGGGGGCTGTTTTTGGTATTTTTGCTGGATTTTACTATTGGATAGGGAAATTTTCAGGTATGCAATATCCTGAAATTTTAGGTCAAATACATTTTTGGATATTCTTTATTGGTGTAAATTTAACATTTTTCCCAATGCATTTTTTAGGTTTAGCAGGAATGCCTCGTCGTATACCTGATTACCCTGATGCCTTTTCTGGTTGGAATGCTGTAGCTTCTTTTGGGTCTTATGTTTCTGCTTTTTCTGCATTATTATTTTTCTATATTGTATATGAAACACTTGTACATGGAGAACCAATAAAAGAAAAAGATTACTGGAAAAAATATTTAAATTAAATTAATAAAAACTCTTGTTTGGTGGAATGGTAGACACAGCAGATTCAAAATCTGCCTCAAAAAAAGATTAGGGGTTCAAGTCCCTTAACAAGAAAAAAAATTATAGAAATTTGTTTAGAAAAAGGTAAACATAATAAAAAAAAATAAATTAGTAATAGTTCAAATCTATTAAATTTCAATAAAAACAAAAGAGCATTAAGAGGATACCTAGGTATTAAATTTAAGCGGTTGTGTATTGCAAAAAGTTAATTAAAAAGAACAAGAATAAACCTTATTCAAAAAATTAAATAACCAAAGAGAAATTATAAAAAAGAGTATCAGCTATTAAGTGAAGTGAAACATCTCAGTAACTTAATAAAAAATCAACCGAGAGATTGTTAGTAGTGGCGAGCGAATGCAATTTAGACTTTATTTTTTTAATCAATTGAAATTTTCCATAGAAGGTTAAAGTCCTGTAAAAAGATATAAAAAATAAAAATTTTTAAGTAAAGCAATTTGTACTTTTGCTTGAATTTTGGGGTACTACCCTCAAAGTCTTTAAAATTTTAATAACCGATAGTGAACAAGTACCGTGAGGGAAAGGTGACAAGGACAAATGAAACTTATTGCTTACAAACTGTCGGAGCACTTATGTGTGACGGCTTACCTTTTGTATAATGGGCCAATGAGTTTATTAATTTAGCAAGCTTAAGCAATATATAGTGTAGGCGTAGCTAAAGCGAGTCTGAAAAGGCGATTAAGTTAAATTAATAAGACCCGAAACTGAGTGATCTAACTATGAACAGGTTGAAGAGGAGGTGGTAACACCACTTGGAGGACCGAACTCGTATATGTTGCAAAATATTGGGATGATTTGTAGTTAGGGGTGAAAGGCTAATCAAACTCAGTGATAGCTGGTTTTCCGCGAAATCTATTTTAGTAGAGCGTATAAAAAAATATTTATGGGGTAGAGCACTTTTTAGGTAAGGGGGATATTTTATCTTACTAAATCTAAAAAAACTACGAATACGTAAATATTATTATACAGACAGACATTGAGCGCTAAGGTTCTTTGTCAAAAGGGCAACAGCCCAGATTACAAACTAAGATCTTAAAAAAAAGCTAAGTGACAAAGAAAGTAAAAGAATTATGACAATCAGGAGGTAAGCTTGGAAGCAGCTATCCTTTAAAGAAAGCGTAACAGCTCACTGATCGAGTTTTTTTGCGTCAATAATTTAGAAAGACTAAAGCTTTTTATCGAAGTTGTAAGTTTAGAAAAAACGGTAGCGGAACGTTCTGTAAATCGTACATAAAAGAAGGAAGGTCTTAAGATCTTTTGGAGATATCAGAAGTGAGAATATTGGCATGAGTAGCGTAAAACAAACCGTAAAAACTTGTAAGGAGTTTTTATAATTTGTCGCCGAAAATTCAAGGTTTTCATTGCAATTTTTAAGAAGCAATGAGTTAGTCGGTCCCTTAGAATTTTTGCTAAAGCAAAATTTGATGGGTTTTTTTTAAGTGACAGATTTAGTATAACATTTTGTTTTTTTGCGTTGGAATAAAAAAGGCAAAATAAAAATCTCAGGAAATAACTTATAATAATATAACCGTACTGTAAACCGACACTGGTGAATGGGTAGAATATACTAAGGCGTAAGAGAGAAATATGTTGAAGGAACTCGGCAAATTAGCTCTGTAACTTCGGGAGAAGGAGTAACAATATTAGCGAAAGCTTTTATTGTTGGCACATAATAGGGAGTGACGACTGTTTAATAAAAACACAAGTCTCTGCAAATTCGAAAGAAAAAGTATAGGGACTGACACCTGCCCGGTGCGGCAAGGTCAACAGGAGGAGCTTGGGCTCTGAATCGAAGCCCCCGTAAACGGCGGCTGTAACTCTGACGGTCCAAAGGTAGCGAAATTCCTTGTCGGGTAAGTTCCGACCTGCATGAATGGTGTAACGATCGCTCCACTGTCTCCAACATACACTCTGTGAAATTGAATTAGCTGTGAAGATGCAGCTTACTTCCAGATAGACGGAAAGACCCCGTGCACCTTTACTATGATTATATGTTGTATAATTTTTTATTATGTGTAGAATAAGTGGGAACTTGTAAAAGTATTAGTGAAATACCACTCTTAATAAAAAATTATACTCACAAATTGGACAGCATATATGCGGTAGTTTAAGTGGGGCGCTTGCCTCCTAAAAAGTAACGGAGGCGTGCAAAGGTAGACTCAAAAAAGGTTTCCTTTTTGTAGAGCGTAATAGCAATAATGTCTGCTTAACTGTAAGATTGACAAATCAAACAGAGACGAAAGTCGGCTATAGTGATCCGGTAATTCTGTGTGGAAAGATTATCGCTCAACGAATAAAAGGTACGCCGGGGATAACAGGCTAATGGTTCCCGAGAGCTCATATCGACGGAACCGTTTGGCACCTCGATGTCGGCTAATCACATCCTGGAGCTGAAGAAGGTTCCAAGGGTTCGGCTGTTCGCCGATTAAAGTGGTACTTGAGCTGGGTTAAGAACGTCGTGAGACAGTTCGGTCCCTATCTTCTGGAAGCGTTAAAAATTGAGAGGGCTATACCGTAGTACGAGAGGACCCGGGAATGTAAACCTATGGTGTATCGGCTGTATTTCCAAATGCAACGTCGAGTAGCTATGTTTATAAAAGATAACCGCTGAAAGCATCTAAGTGGGAAACTTGCCTCAAGATAAATTTTTAAAACCGTGGAAGAATACCACGTAAATAGGCCATCTGTGTAAGAATAGTAATATTTTCAGCTTAATGGTACTAATGCTTTAATTAATTTTATAAAAAAATTGGGTCACTAACTTAATTGGTAGAGTATTTCGCTTACAACGAAAAGGTTAATGGTTCGAATCCATTGTTACCCAATAAGCTTTTTTATTAATTATACTAACAGCTAATGGTGTTTTTGTTACCAACAAAGCTAATGATTTACGCTATGGAATATAGCCAAATGGTAAGGCACTCGATTTTGATTCGACTATGTGTAGGTTCAAATCCTACTATTCCATTTATCAAAAATTTTATAAACTTTATTTATATATTATGGAAAATATTTTACAAAATTTATTATTAATTACAATGGGAATAGGTTCGTTTTTTGTTTTAACAAGTCGAAACCACGTACATTCTGTAATGTTTTTAATTTTAGTCTTTATTAGTGCCGCAGGAGTATTATTATATTTAGGAGCAGAATTTATTGCTATAATTTTTATAATTATCTATGTTGGTGCTATTGCTGTATTATTTTTATTTATAGTAATGATGCTAGATATAAAAATAAATCGAACAAAAAATAATATTATGCAATATGTACCTTTTGGTGTTTTATTTGCATCTTTATTTATTATTGAATTTTATATTTCAGTAGATGATTTAATTTTAAATATACCATTTAAAAACAATAATGTAAGTTGGTATTTAATAATAGATAATTTAACAAATGTTGAATTATTAGGTCAAGTTTTATATCAAGAATATATTATTTGTTTTTTACTTTGTGGTGTATTATTATTAATTGCTATGCTTGGTGCTATTGTATTAACACTAAATTTCCGATCGCATAGAACTAATGAAATAACTACTAAACAATTAGCAAGAGGAAATTACCCTTTTTTTTTATTTTCAAAAAAAAATTAATTAACTATTTAAACTTATAATGTTGCAGAATATAAAATCAAAATTTTTTAGTTTTGTGAACATAGTTTTAGATAAAGAAACATTACTAAAAATTGAAAAAATAATTAAACTATTTAAAAAATTAGAAAAATTAATAAGGGAAAAAGAAACTAAGCTATTAGATAAACGAAAAGAGATTCTTTTAAAATTTAAAAAAGAATTTCCTAAATTTAAAAAAGAATTCATTAAGTGTATGATTGTTGGGACGCTAGTATATTTTAGTTTTTTTATACTTAATTATGTTTATGGTTCTGTTATAGATATGGAATTAGATCCTGAATATTTTCAATTAAAAATGCCAAAACCTATGACTAAAGAAGAAGCAGAAGAAGCTATAAAAAAAATAATAGAAAACCGCGGTCGTCGCAAATGATTTTAATTAGGGTTTTAATATAGACTCCTTATATTTTATTATTTATATTTCCCGTCCGTCCTTTGTAGCTCAGTAGGTAGAGCAAATGGCTGTTAACCATAAGGTCGTAGGTTCAAGTCCTACCAAAGGAGAAAAAAATACATCAGTAGCTTAATAGGATAGAGTATCGAACTTCGAATTCGAGGGTTGTAGGTTCAAATCCTGCTTGATGTATTATTAAACGCTTTAAGAAGAAGTGACCGAGTGGTTAAAGGTGGCAGTCTGTAAAACTGTTAGCATGCGCTATCGTAGGTTCGAATCCTACTTTCTTCATCTTTTCGCTCCTTTCGTCTAAGGGTTAGGACATTACTCTTTCACGGTAGAGATATGGGTTCAAATCCCATAAGGAGCATAAAACTATAAAAATAACTTGCTTGGTGGAATGGTAGACACGACAGACTTAAAATTTGTTTCCTTAAAGAGTATCGGTTCAAGTCCGATAGCGAGTATCTTATTTTTATTCTTTTTTATCAAAAAGTATTTTATTAAAAATTTTATGATAAATTTATTAATAAATAACCAAAAAGTATTTGTACCCAGAGGTTCTAGTATTTTAGAAGCGTGTAAACAAATAGGTTTAGATATACCTAGATTTTGTTATCATGAGAATTTATCTGTTGCAGGTAATTGTAGAATGTGTTTAGTAGAAGTAGAAAAAAGCCCCAAACCTGTTGCCGCTTGTGCTATGCCAGTAGCAAATAATATGGTTATTTTTACGGATACCCCTTTAGTTAAGAAGGCTCGTGAAAATGTTTTAGAAACTCTTTTATTAAATCATCCATTAGACTGCCCAATTTGTGATCAAGGTGGTGAATGTGATTTGCAAGATCAAACTAAAATTTTTGGTAGTGATTATAGTCGTATGTATTATAAAAAAAGGTCTGTCGTAGATAAGTATTGTGGACCTTTAATCAAAACAATAATGACTCGCTGCATTCATTGTACAAGATGTGTACGATTTGCAACCGAAGTTGCAGGAATTGATACGTTAGGTACTTTAAAACGCGGTACCGAAACAGAAATTGGTGCGTATATTGATCGCATATTTCAAACTGAAGTCGCAGGTAATGTCATAGATTTATGCCCTGTAGGCGCATTAACTTCTAAACCTTATGCATTTACGGCTCGTCCTTGGGAATTACGAAAATTCGCAACTATTGATACATTAGATTGCACAGGTAGTAATATATTAGTAGAACTTAAAGAATCTGAAATCGTGCGTGTTTTACCCAGAAATTCCTCTGAAATAAATTTTGAGTGGATAACTGATAAAATTAGATTTTCATACGATAGCTTGAAACGTTCACGTATTAATTCTTTTTTTATAAAAAATTTTAATGTATTTCAAAAAATTGAGGTTTTTAAATTATTAAAAATTATTAAACCAATACTAACTAAACAAAATATATTAATACCGATACAATCTAATATTGATAATAAAACTTTATTAATTTTAAATGCTTTATCAAGACTGAAAAATATTAAAATTAAAAAATTATATAATAATAAAACTAATTTTTATAACACGGCTTCTTATAAAGATATTAATAAAGCTGACGCCTGTTTTTTAGTTGGTACAAATTTAAAAATAGAAAATCCTGTGCTACAAATAAGATTAAGAACACAATTTTTAAAAGGTAATTTTTTAATTTATAGTTATGGTACCCCTCATATAAATAATATGCCCACAAATTTTATAAGTTTAACCTTATCTTCTTTTTTAAATTTGTATTCTGGTAAAACAGTTTTCCAACAAATTATTAGTTATTATAAATCTCCAATCTTTTTTTTAGGTAAGACTTTATTAAATAGAATAAATCTTACTAGTATTACAAGTGTAATGCAAAAAATTAATAAAAAAGCATCATTTTTAACAATTGATCAAACACCTAATTTTTTATCATACTCATTAGCAAATTTTAAAGAGATAAGTAAAAAAGATGTTGCTTGGTCACAAGTTATTTTAGCATTATCATTGGAAGATTCATTTTTTTTAAGAAAAAATATTTTAAAAAAACAATATATTATTTGGGCTAATACACACGGAAATTCATTAGCAGAAAATGTAAATGTTATATTACCTATTAACACACCGTTTGAGGCAACCCAATCTTATGTTAATTCAGAAGCTCGCGAGCAAGAAACAAATAAAATTGTGCCTGGTATCAATAATAAAATTTCATTAGCAAATTTAATAAAATTATTATTTAGTTTAAATTTCACTTTTACAGAATTAAAATTAATTAAAACAATATTTTCAAACCCGAATTTAAAAAAAAGAAAAAAAATGAACAGCTTAATTAAATTTTCTCAAAAAGCTATTATATTTACTAAATATCCGTTAAAAAGTAACTTAGAAGATTTTTATTTATCTAATACTTTTACAAAAGCATCGTCAACCATGGGTCAATGTTCTCAAATTAATAGAAAAAATAACACTAATTTTTTCTAAATTTAATATACATATATGTTTAATTTACAAATAAATTTTAATTTTTTATTATTTTTAATAGGTATCTTTGGTATTGTATTAAATAGAAAAAGTTTAATTCTTATACTAATGTCATTAGAACTTACATTATTAGCATTAAACCTAAATTTTGTTTGCTTTTCAGTATTTTTAGATGACTTAGTTGGTCAAATTTTTGCTTTATTAGTTCTAGCAGTAGCAGCTGCGGAATCGGCAATAGGTTTAGCCATTTTCATTTTACATTATCGCGTACGCGGTGATATTTCTGTAGGAAATATACCAAGTTTACGACATTAATTTATTAGAAGATATAGCTTAGCGGTAGAGTGTTGGTTTGTCACACCAAAGGTCGCGGGTTCAAATCCCGTTATTTTCGTTTTTTATTTATTAAACAAAGTTTATGTTATTAAAAAAAATTAAAGCAATAACATCTGGGTCAAGACATCAGCTAAATTTAGATAAAAGTTTATTATATAATAAACCTTTAGTAAAATCATTGCTTTCACGTGAAAAAAACAAAGGAGGACGTAATAACACCGGTAGTATAAGCATACGTCATCGTGGCGGAGGTTCTAGAAAATTATTAAGAAATATTAGTTGGTTAACGGAAAATTTCCAAGGCATAGTAACAGGAATTGAGTATGATCCAAACAGATCAGGATTAATTGCTCGTGTTTTTAATTTAAAAAATAAAAATTATATTTATATACTAGCGACAAAATATTTATACCCTGGCACTCAAATTAATATAGGTACAAATGTTACAGAAATTCGTATAGGTAATCGATTACCGCTACATAACATACCCGCAGGTAGTATTTTGTCAACTGTAGGATTAAATAAAGCAGTTTATGCACGTGCCGCAGGAACATCTTGCCAATTATTACAAAAAGGTGATAATTTTTCTAAAATACGTATACCATCTGGTGAAATAAAGTATATAAAATCAAATGTTTTTGCGACTATTGGAGTTATTTCAAATGAAAGCCATAATTTACAAGTTATAGGTAAGGCTGGAAAAAATAGGTTAAAAGGTTTACGACCAAAAGTACGTGGGGTTGCTATGAACCCTGTAGACCATCCGCATGGTGGTGCTGGAGGAAAACCTTCAGTAACACCTTGGGGTAAACCTACTAAAGGTCAGCCAACAAAAAAATCTAAAAAACACTAAAGTATGTCAAGATCATCATGGAAATTAAATTATTTACCAAAATCGGTAAACAAACAATTAAAAAAAAAAAAATCTCTAAATATATGGACTAGAGCCGCTTTAATACCTTCCTTTTTATTAAATCGTTTAGTTAAGGTGTATAACGGCAAGGAATATAAAACTATAAAAATAACACAAGAAAAAATTGGGTTTAAATTTGGTGAATTTTCTAATACACGAAAACCGTATATTTATAAGGGGAAAAAAAAAATTATAGGGAAAAAAAATAAATAATTTATGGGTCAAAAAACATCGCCTTTAAGTATTCGTACGAATAATAATTATGTTATATGGTCTAATTTTGAAAATTATGCTTTTCATTATAAAATTAGATCGTATATACTTAATTTTTTACACAAAAAGGGTATATTAGTTAATGATTTAGCAATAAAAAAAGATAACGATACTCTATATATTAATTTAAATTTTTTTATATCCAAATCCT